>Ga0194132_10000189_pt1 | contig 122778 bp, 109 predicted proteins | sample TA2KigOf80mmetaG_FD_148612 | JGI IMG/M metagenome (GOLD analysis project Ga0194132, IMG submission 148612) | Freshwater microbial communities from Lake Tanganyika, Tanzania - TA2015054 Kigoma Offshore 80m | ecosystem: Environmental > Aquatic > Freshwater > Lake | place: Tanzania: Lake... | reverse complement strand
TAAAGACGGGTTCCGTACCGTCGCGGAAGATGTCCTGCACCTGCGACGCCATAAACGGGAAGTATATCGAGAACACGCCCTGATTAAGGATGATCGAAGTAAACGAAAAACTCTGCCCTAGCTGCGTACCATCAAACTCAGCCGTCCAAAAAGTGGCAACCATGTCGACTGCCCCGTCTTTGGGCGCGCCAGAAGTCTCTGTCAGCCGTCCCGAGTAGGTCATCGGTAGGCTACCTAGACTCTGTGCTGAAGCCGGGATTGAGAAAGCTGTCGCCACAGTCCAGCACACGCCTAGGCGCATGACAAAACAAGCAACAGTTTTGCGTCTCAACCCGGTCATGCCGAGGCCTCCGCGAGGGGGGGGGGAGCAGGCACTTTCCCACTCATATAGAGGGGCTTCGGCATGCCTGAGGTCTAACTTGAGGACTTTTTGGGGGCTCACATTGCGGGCTAAAATCATCAATGCTTACGGCAAGATGGCGCCAGGCTTTCAGCCTTTTTTTCCAGCCTCGCTGCTGATGTTGCCGTGCCGATGCTGCCTTTGCCACTTTGGGCTTAGTTTCGACCGGGTAATTAAGGCGCCCAAGATTTTACGGTAACTTGATGCATTTGGTTCCAATATTATATAATTATAGGCATTAACTGTGCCAATTATCTTGGGGTGATTCCAGTGTATATACCTAGGAGTATTGATTTAAAAGCATTTTGTAGCCAAAAATCAGTGCTATTACTCGGCCCTCGTCAGACAGGCAAAACACAGCTGATCAAGCATACGCTTTCCGATGAGGTGGCCTATTACAATCTCTTGGATCAGGAGATGTTCTTCCGGCTAGCCAACGATCCGACTCTGATCCGGAAACAGGTATCGGCCCATAGGCCGGAGAGCGGCATCGTAGTAATAGACGAGATACAGCGTCTACCTGAGCTATTGGATGAAGTGCACTTGATGATCGAGAAGGATGAGCTGCGGTTTGTGCTGACTGGCTCAAGTGCTCGCAAATTAAAGGCCAAGGGTGTCAATCTACTTGGTGGCCGTGCACGTCAGCTCGCCCTTCACCCTCTGACCTATAATGAACTAGGAGATAATCTTTTTGATCTCCGTAAGTGTCTAAACCGAGGGCTTATTCCCTCAATTTATCTATCCGATGATCCTCGTGCCGATTTAGGCGCATATCTTGGCACTTATTTAGAGAACGAAATTGCTAATGAAGCGTCGGTACGGAACCTCCCTGCATTCTCACGATTCTTGACGACTGCGGCATTATGCAACGGTCAAATTATTAACTATTCAAGTATTGCCAGTGATGCTCAGGTTGGGCGCAAAGTTGTAGCCGAGTACTTTCAAATTCTCTTCGATACTTTGGTGGCTAAAGAGCTTCCTGCATGGCTACGTTCTGAGAAACGTAAGCCACTTGAAACGTCAAAATTTTACTTCTTTGATACCGGTATTGTGCGTGCCATCCTTGACTTGCCACCGACTAAGGAAAAATCTAAAGATTTCGGCGACTTTTTCGAGGCCTACATCCATCACGAGTTAAGTTCCTATATCGACTACTATCGTCCTAACACCACGCTGCATTATTGGCGCACCACCACAAATCATGAAGTCGATTTCATCCTGGGTGGGACGGTAGCGATCGAGGTCAAGGCCAAGACCCTAGTGGGGGAAAAAGATCTTCACGGACTCCGAGCTTGCGAGCAAGAAAAAATACTAAAGAAGTATATTGTTGTGTGCATGGAGGAACGCGCAAGAATTGTCGACGATATCTTTCTGATCCTGCCATACAAAGAGTTTCTCAATTCACTTTGGAATCACGAATTGATCGAGGCTCGTGAAGAAATATGATGCCGCCGACGCAATGTTGTCGGCATAAACATGCTAACTTACATAATCGTTGGCATTTAGAGCAGCCATGACTGTTGTGGAAGCGGTTAAATACTGGTTTTCCATCGGACGCGAAACGGTTCGACTCTCTACAGCTTCAAGCCTCCATTCCGAAATTCTGGGCCCATGCCGCGCCCCTGAATTGGAAGAATCCCTTAGTCGCGTGAGGATAGAGCGCCGTGTCCATCCCGCGGCGGGCGTACCTGAGATCAACCTGGGCATTCACGCGGCTCAGTGCATCGGACCAGTAACCGCGATGCGGCTTCATGCAAATGAGTTGCTGATCTCTTTCCACATGCTCCATGATTGCTCCCACCTTGGCCCATACAAGGGGAGCGCCAAAATGTGCTTTTGCGCGCGCCGCACCGTCGGTGACTGCCTGAGTTAGAGCATCAGTTACCAGCGGTGATAGCTGAAGAGTCTGCGATAATTCGCTAGGATCTATAGCGATGATCTGCCTGACTTTAGCTTCTTTAAGCTCACTACCCTCGAGATAGAGATCGTCGGCATGGACGATGAGGGTCGTCTCTTTAGTGAGATCGATGGCTTTATTATCAACCTCATTATCAACCTCGCCCGTACTCGCGACAGGTTTAGGATCCAAGCTAAATGCGAGATGTGAAACGGATGCAGCCTCGCTGTCGGTAGCCAGTCGCTCGCGCACTGTCACGCGCCCGTCGGTGCAGCGCTTAATGTTTTCTGCGGTTGCGACGTATCTTTTGCCCTGAGTATGCAGGCCAGCTACCCACCGCCACGACAACGTGTTGACTGCCGGATCACCGTCTATCAAATGACGCAGAAAAAACTGCGCCCCTAGCTGCCAAGGTAGTCGCAGCGTATAGATCCAAATGCTCGCAAACCACATGCGCGCATGATTATGGAGATAACCATGGGTCCGAAGCTCATCCGCCCAGGCGTCGAAGCAGGCGATGCCACTCTTGCCCCTAATGGCACGGTCGTAGAGTGCATGGTCGTAAAGCGCTCTTTCGTCCAGTGCTTTCTCTTTGTCACCATGCTTTTGCAGTTGTTCTAGGGCGTAAACATATTCCCTCCATACGGTCGGACGGTGCTCAAGCCAGCCGCGCCAATAGATGCGCCAGATCACCTCGTCGATCCATTTACTCACGACATCTTGCGGGAATGCCGCTAAAGCCGCTCTGATGCACTCACTCTCCACCAGTAAACGCCGGGACAGGTAAGGCGATAAGAGTGAAACGACCTCGTGATGATGGTCCGGGCCTAGGTCCGAGTTGCGTCGCGCGGCATAAGCGGCGAGTCCAGACTTGGTGAACGCTTCGAGCCTTCGTAGGCCCTCCTCACGATTAAGCGGCATAGCACACCTCAGTTTAAATGCAAAAAGCTTGCTAGTTGTGGCCATCGCTGAGGGATAGTCGTGGCGATGGAATGCCATGCTAGGCGCACCACTTCCCATACCGTCGCAAAATAGACCCAAGTCGCGATAGCGATCAGATGGCCGATGATTACAAATAGTCCGTCGCGCTCCAGATAACCAATACTGACGCAAATGATGGCCCAAGCCGGTAGAGAATTGGAAAAGAGCACCACTGGAGGTAAGGGTAGTATGAGTGCCAAGCCACTGACGGTGATGCTTAGACCTATGGCGCGACTTAACGGTGGTTGCAACGCAAGCGATAGCCGGGGTTTAAACAATGGGTCGATATAAGTAAATGCCTTGCGGGCGGCATGAACCATTTTCACTAGCCTCTGCCCATCAATCTCGCGCTGCCCCAGCCATTGCGGCAAGACGCCTGCGTGTCCCAGGGTCAGGCGCAGCCCAACGGCGATCATGACGAGGCCAATCACAATCGACACACCCGGCAGAGGGATGGGTTGCACAAAGGGGAGCGCAAAGATCAGCGCAAATGAGGCAAAGCCTCTGCCCTCCAACTTCTGTTCAATGGCTGCAAAACTCACACGCGGTGCAGCGGCCAGGCGCTCGATGGCGGCTAGGTCGGCCATAAAGCTCTCTTGGGATGTGTCAGTCATGAAGACTCTCGTCAGATATTTGGCGACTTTTTTTGACGCCGTGAAATTTCTACCTCGCCACTCCTCTGACACTTGCCCGGCTTCATCCGCTTATCGCTATACCAACGATGCCAATATTTGGACTAGCTTTATAATCAGTTAGAGCACAGCCAAAATTCTATCATGCAGGCCGTCGAGGAGTTGGCACTAAAGTTGCTCTAGTATCTCTGACCCACCCTCACTAGACCCACCACTCATCTTTGACGGCAGTACACGCGATGCTAAAGAACATCTACTCACCACTTTCAGGCGCGATCGCTCAAGAACGCGTGCTTGAAACCATCGCCAACAATATGGCGAACATGAATACGGTCGGTTTCAAGGGTGATCGCGTGACGTTTACCCTGCTGGAGCCGGAACCCGAAAAGAACTACCGTGATCCCCTGCCCCCTGCCAACTACAAGGTCGGCGTTGAGCAGCTGATGAACATCCGTGGCAACGAAATGGCCTACGTCGGTGTGGCCGATGTGACGAGGGACGACACCCAGGGACCAGCGATCAGCACCGGTAACCCTACCGACATTATGATTGAGGGCGAAGGCCTTCTGGCAGTCAATACGCCTGACGGTGTGCGCTATACCCGCAATGGGTCTTTGGTTGTCAGTCGCGACGGTGTACTTAGCAACAAAGATGGCATGCCTATCCTCGGTGAAAAGGGCAACATCGTCGTCCGCACTGGGTCTTTCGAAATCAACGACTCGGGCGAAGTATGGCAGGACAAGCACCTCATTGACCGCATTCAACTCTTCAAAATCAAAGACGGAGAGAGCTTAGAGCGCGTCGGTGACAATCTCCTTCATTACGGTGGCACTCCTGAGGGACTGACCACGGTGGCACGTCCACAGATGCGGCAGGGTTTTCTCGAGGGATCAAACGTCAACGCTATCAAAAACCTGACGGATATGATTATGGCGCACCGCTCCTACGAGGCTTACCAAAAGGCCATCAACGATTACGACCAAATTATGCAGAAATCTAGTAACCAACTCGGTGATTTGCGCGCTTAATGACTTAATGGTTTAGGCAATTAGTGGAGATCCAAGGCTATGATGCGACTACTTTACACAGCGGCGACGGGCATGGAAGCGATGCAGCAAAACATCGACGTCACGTCCAACAACTTGGCCAACTTAAATACCAACGCGTTTAAGAAGTCGCGCGCCAATTTCCATGACCTGATCTATCAGACGCTGAAGGCTCCGGGCCAAAACACCACCACCGGCACTGTCGTCCCTAGCGGCATCCAGGTCGGTGCCGGTACGCGGCTGTCGTCTGTAGACAAGATGTTTACCACCGGTGCGGTTAAGCTCACGGGCAACGAGACGGACTTCATGGTCGAGGGTCAGGGGTTCTTCCGTGTGCAACTTGAGGACGGCACCACGGCCTATACGCGGGATGGTAACTTTAAGTGGGACAACTCGGGTCGTCTCGTTACGGCCGACGGCTTCCCGCTGGTCGACGAAATCACACGGCCGCAAGGGGCCACTAACCTTGTTGTTGGTATGGACGGAGTCGTGACCGTCAATGTCGGCGCGGAAAAGCAAGACATCGGGCAAATCCAACTTGCCAACTTCATCAACCCCATGGGGTTGGCGTCGAAAGGACGCAACCTCTACACAGCCACCGAAGCCAGTGGTGAGCCTGTAGTTGGTATCGCTAACCAAAACGGTATGGGTGCTCTCTATCACACCCAGCTCGAGGCAGCGAACGTCAATATCGTCGAGGAAATGGTCAACATGATCTCCGGCCAGCGTGCCTACGAGATGAACTCTAAGGTCATCCAAACCGGCGATCAAATGTTGCAGGCCACAGTAGCCATCCGCTGATTCTAGTAAGGGGAGCTTGTGAATCTAGTTTTTAGCATGACATTACTCGGCGCGGTTCTGGGGCACAGCTTACTTGCCTCAGTGGCCCGCGCGGAATTAGTGCCGTCACTCCCGACGCCTGCTGCGGAGTTAGCACCACAAGTTCCACTCGCGGCGACACTAACTTTTCGTCCCAATGCAGAGGTCGATGGCGATCGGCTCTATCTAGGTGGCGTTGCAGATTGTCATGGCATGGCCGAAATTTGCGACGAAATTTACGCCGTTGACTTGGGGCCAAGTCCCGAACCTGGACGGACGATCACTTGGCATCCAGAAAAGGCGCGTGCGCTCCTCGGCAAAGAATGGCCGGCGGCGGACATCAGATTAGCAGGTGCTAAGGTGATTAAGATCACTGCAGCCTCGATTCCTTTAACAGAGGACAAGGTTGAAGGTGCTCTCAAGTCTTTACTGAGCGATGCTTTTAGTGAGGACAGTGCACTGAAAGTCACAATAGATCGGATGTTGTTACCCCCAGGGCTCAAATTGCGCCCCGGGGATTACGTGATTGAATTCCCAGACCTTACTGCAGAACACCTGCAATCCGCTGACTGGGTGATAAAACGTCTCGGCGGCAATGTGCGCCTCACTTTTGTCGCGCGCCAAGTGGACGGCGATCAACTGCGGGCCGTGTTCTCGGTCTCAGCTCATATGACAGTGCATGCACTGTTGCCCGTCCTTGGCGAGTCTTTGGATAAAGGAGCGGAGATTACCGATGCCAACCTGGGCTCAGATATGGTTGCTCTCGGGCGCAGTGGCAGCATGTACGTGAGTCATCGCGACGAGCTGATCGGTCGTCGCCTACGACGTCCGATGCAGAGCGGCTCCCCTTTGCTGTCGAGTGATATTGAATTACCAAGGCTGGTACGCCGCGGTCAAATGGTGCAACTCAAAGTCGATGGCTCTGGAGTTGCCGTTAGCGGCTCAGTCAAGCTCATGGCTGATGGCGTGCCAGGCCAGGTGATAGAAGCGCAGTATCCAGCGACCAAAAAGCGGATGCGCGTACGGGTGATTGACGCGAACACAGTTCAACACGTGTTTTAAGCAGGTGCCATGAAGATTTTTGCTACCTTCCTATTACTCATTGGTTCAGTCTTTGGCTGCTCGCCTAAGATGACGCAAGTCTCTGGACGTAATCCAGATCTTTTTACCAAGGATTCAGACAAACTCGTGGGTCAAGGTCGCTCCATGGCCGGGACTCCAGCACCGGCTGTCTATGTCAAGGAAAAGACGGTGCAGATCACGAGCAATACGCGTTCTAATGACTCGGGATCACTTTTTAATCCAGACGATGAGCGCAATTATTTATTTACTCCCAAAGGTCCACTCAATGTGGGGCGGTTCCTCACCGTCAATATTCAGCCTAATCGTATAAGTGACAAAGATCTGGCTAAAGACAAAGGCGGCGCTAAAGCCAAGGGCAAAGGCAAGGACGACAAGTCCGGACCGACGGACGAGGTCGAGGAAGAATTACTCAAAGCGCTACCTGACCTGACCCCAGCCGAAAAAGGTCAGCCTTCGCTGCTCAAATCATTCAAAATGCAAATCGCTCACAGATACGACAACGGTGACGTACTAGCCATGCTCAAGAGAACCTCGCAGCACAAGGATCAAGTTAACGAGGTTGATCTGCGAGCACGTATTCCATACGACCGGCTGAGCTCTGGGGAGGATTTAACGACGGATGATCTCCTCGATGTCCGCTTCGCGGAGAGTAAGTCCGGTGAGCTGACAGAGCGCAATTCGTCTGGTTGGGAGGACGAGTATTCACTACGTCTCAGCGGCTTCGAGGAGGCCAAGTCTAAACAAGCGCAAGACCTCGCCGATCAAAAAGATCGCTTACAGGAAGCGCAGGAAAAACTAGAAAGCCGCATCAAGTCTTTCGGCGATGAGCGTCGACTCGTGGCTAAACAGCGTGAGGAATTAGCCAAAAAACGCGCCGAGACCGATGCCAAAATGAAACTGATCGAGGATACGCTGAAGGAGCAAGAGGCAGCCAAGGCGGCTGCTGAAGCCGCAGCGGCGGCTGATCCCAAAGCCGACAAAGGCAAAGCAGGTGCAGCTGCGCCGGCTAAAGATGCGGGTAAGGCTGGGACGGCAGATGCTGCTAAACCAGCGGGTGGGGGTAATAATGCGTAGGTTTTTGTTAATTACTTTCATCATGGCCCTGTGTTTTGACGGCGCGCAGGTGGCCCAGGCGATGCCCACCCGCCTCAAAGACCTTATCCGCGTGCGTGGTGTGCGCGGCAACTTCGTCAATGGATTTGGGCTCGTCGTCGGCCTCAAGGCTACAGGCGACAGCAAAAAGTCACTCACTACGAACAAGATGATCGCCAACATGCTCACACGCATGGGTATGAAGACTAAAGATAACGAGGTCGTTGCCGGCAATATGGCTGCCGTGTTGGTCACGGGCGAGCTCCCTCCTTATGGCAAAAATGGCGATCTTTTTGACATCAAAGTATCGGCCATCGGTGACGCCCGGAGTTTGGCCGGGGGGACGTTAATTTTAACCACACTACACGCTGGTAATAGCGAGGTTTATGCGGTTGCTCAGGGGTCCGTCGTAGTGGGGCAGGCTAGTGGCAACGGTGCGCAGGTACTTACTGTGGCTAGGGTGCCCCAAGGGGCTACGGTCGAGCGGGAGTTCCAGCCCACCATTGGCAATCAGGGTGAGTTGACGTTAACACTCATCCGACCAGACTTTACGACAGCCACGCGCATTGCCGAGGCTATCAACACTAAACTAAAGGGTTTTTTCGCCTCACCACGTGATGTCAGTAGCATCGATGTGACGATGCCGGCTGAATACCAAGGCCGCACGGTAGAGTTTCTCTCCGAGCTTGAATCCATGCGTGTCGAGGACGATGCGCGCTCCGTTGTGGTCATTAATGAGAGGACTGGGACAGTGGTCATGGGTGCTGGCGTCGTAGTGGCGCCGATAGCGATTGCTCACGGGGATTTGACCATTAAGGTTGGGGGCAAAAACGACAAATCGGCGCCTAAGTCAGTGGTTTCCGTTGGTGGTACTACGGTCGGCGAACTCCTGCAAACGCTCAATAATCTAGGCGTCAAACCTGCGGATCTGGTTGGTATCTTGCAGTCCGTTCATGCATCCGGGGCCATCAATGCCGAGCTGAGGTTTATGTAATATGAATAGTCCGCTAAGCGTCAATGTGAATACGCCCGTCGCGGCTAACCACGATAAGATCCTTGGTGATCTTAGATCCAAGGTTAACGACCGCGATCGCGCGACGATTAAACAAGCGGCCGAGGATTTTGAATCCCTGTTTCTTAATATTGTCCTTAAGTCGATGCGTGACACCGTCCAGAAGTCAGGTCTGATTGACGGAGGTAATGCCGAAGATATTTACAAGTCGTTACTCGACGATGAGTATGCCAAGATGATGGCCGCGCAGAGGCATACGGGACTTGCCAATAATATTGAGGAATTTTTGCTTAATTCCCAATCTCAAGTCCGTCCCTCATCACCTCCTGCGGTGGCTAAGTCGCAGGGACTAGCGGCTTACAAAGAGGGTGCGCGTAGCCCAGGGATTGCAGCTGCGATCAAAACAGGCGACAATAGGTAGCAGAAGCCCACCAGATTTTCTCTTTCTCTCCACCAGCCGTTCTATGTTAGAAGCCCTACCATGAAAGATAGAGGTGTTTCATGAGTACCAGCCGCATTGGCAGCTACACTCCCAAAGCAACGGACGGGCTGAATCCGGCAGCGACCCCGCAGTCCAAGGCTGAGGATGGTAAGGTACAGAATGCCAAGGCGGTGGCTCCAGCCGCCGCCCCTCAAGGTGCCGGCCAAACCGCCAACAACGCCCGGGCCAACAAGGACTATGGCGTTAACATCTCGGATGCCGCTAAAACCAAAGCAGAAGCCTACCAAAAAGCTCTCGATATCGCTCGCTCCACTCCCGACGTTCGTGAAGACCGTGTCTCGGATATTAAGAAGCAAATAGCCGACGGTACCTACAAACCAGACGCTGGCCGTATAGCTGACGGCATGTTGCACGAAGCCATCAAAGAACACCTAGCCGAATCTGACAATTAATTCCCTCTAAACAGGAGAGGCGCAATGACTCAGACCACATTTGTGGAACAAGTCATCGAGGTAGCATCTCGTCTCACTGACTGCGTCAACAAGATGCGCGATGCCTACGCAGAGATGCCTAAGGTGATTGCATCTGAGCATGAGGCAATCGAGGCTCGAGAATACGGCCTTGTGACGGATGCCTGTCGCGTTAAAGAGGAGCTGGGTGACCGAATCGAGGGTGCTTACACTAACTTCACCCTTACCGGCGAAAAACTCGCCAAAATCTTAAGCGCACATTGGCCCGAAAAGCCCCGTCCCGTCACACTCTCTCAGTTTAACGATGCGTTGACGGAGTTAGCTAATTCTCTTTCATCCGAGCAGTTTGCTGTTCAAGTTCTACAGCACGTAGCCAAGGTTTTTACCAAGGCGGTGCAGGATTTCTTCGCCGTATACATGGACGTGAAACCACAGATCGAGGCCAATCGTTATCTTGTCACCAAGCTAATGTGGAATTATCAGGAGAGCTACCGATTTTGGCAAGAGGTTAGCGAGCAAGTGGCCGTTTCCTATAATGCTCATGGCGTGCAGAAAGCTGCCGGTCGCAACAGCGGGTTTCGCGTTAAGGCCTAATGAAGGTGCTTTTTTCTTGAGGCAACTGAGATGGCAGGACTATTTCACACACTCACGGTTGGATCGGAAGCCCTGCTGACGACCCGTCAGGGTGTTGATACGGCTGGCCATAACATCGCTAACGCCCAAGTCGAAGGTTACTCGCGGCAGACGGTCAACATCCGTCAGAACGATCCTCTTGAGACTCACGGTGTGCTCATCGGCAACGGCGCCTCGATTGCCAGTGTAACCAGGTCCCACGATCAGTTTGTCGAGAATCAGCTCAATGCTACCCATCAGGACTCCGGTCGAGCTGCCGCACGAGCTGACGCCCTAAAGACCATAGAGCGCGTGTTTAGCCCACTCTTAAATGCGAGTGTATCGGACGAAGTAACCAAGTTTTTTAATACCATCCAAAATCTCTCGAACTTCCCCACCGACGAAACGATCAGGACCACCGTAGTCGAAGCCGGACGCGACGTGTCTACGGCCTTTCGTCGCGTTGACACGGATCTGCGCGACAATCGCACTATTATCAACGACAGGATTTTCGATCTCGTCACTAATGTGAACGATCAGCTACAGGAAATTGCCAAGCTCAACGTGAAGATCCAGACATCAGAGACGGGCATGGGTACCTTTGCCAACGATTTGCGTGATCAGCGCGAAAGGCTATTGCGTGAAGTTTCCAAGCAGGTCGAGATTAAATATTACGAAGACCAATACGGTATGCTCTGTGTACGCGGGCCAGATCAAGTGACCTTAGTCGAGCGCAATAACGCAGCTAAGTTTGGCGTCCAGAGAAATTTTGATAACGATAGCTTGTTTGACGTCACCATCACCGACTGGGACGACCATACTACTCGGAATGTGACGCGCCGCATGGATGGTGGTGCACTTGAGGCGTTCATTCGGATTCGCGACGATGATATTCCGACGCTGCTCGAGAAAAATAATGAGATGGCTTACCGTTTTGCTCATGAGGTTAACGGCGTGCATCGCAGTGGTTTCGGTATTGGGGAATTTTCGGAGAGCACAGGTCGCGATTTTTTCAAAATTACTGATTCCATCGATAACGCCGCAGCATCGATTGATATTGAAGATATCATTGCCGCATCGACGCATTCCATCGCGGCGGCATCGACCGCGCTGGCTCCTGGCGATAACGTCAATCTAAATGCGATTATTAAGCTCAAAGATGCGCGGATATTTACGAAAGACGGCGTTAACCTCGTTGAATTCTACGCTCAATATACTGCCAACTTAGGTATGGAGACCCAGCGCGCCGATCATGCCAAACAGTCCGCCGACATTTTGGTTGAGGACTTAGTTAAACGACGCGAATCAATTTCGGGGGTGTCGCTCGACGAAGAAGCCACGAATATGATGAAGTGGCAAGCGAACTTTACCGCGTCGTCTAAGGTCATCACGACGATAGATGAGATGTTGGATACAGTTCTAAGTATGAAGCGGTGAGTGAATAGTTTATGAGAATTTCCGAGCGACTTCGTTACGAAACGGTCTCCAATCGCATTAATAATGCGAGAGATCAAAATTCGCAGGCCATGGAAGAGCTTGCGTCGCAACGTCGCGTCGAGAAACTGTCAGATGATCCCATCGGTGCTAGCCAGATTATTCGCTACCGCGACAATATCGATACCCTGCGCCAACTCCAGACCAATATCGAGTATTCCAAAGGCTTTTTGGAACGCAGTGAGGAGGCCCTGCAGGCCATCAACAATAACCTCATCCGCGCCAAAGAGCTGGCTGTAGCCATGTCCAACGACACTTACGACCAAAACAGTCGCAGCGCGACGGCACGCGAAATCCGAGAAATTCTCGACGAGGTGATTCAGCTCGGTAACACCACATTCAACGGACGCTTCGTCTTCGGCGGGTTTCGCAATCAAACCCCGACCCTGAGCCTAGAGGGCGATTTCATGGGTGACGATGGCATTGTGCACCTTGAGGTGTCGCCCGGCAATTTTCGCCCGGTCAGCCTCAACGGTCGGGATGTCTTCGAAGCCAATCCTGATGAAGTGGCCCGTGGCCACTTCAACATGATCACGGCGCTCAATCTGCTTCACGACGGCATGATGAATAACGACAAAGATCAGATGCACAAGGCCATGTACGAGGTCGAATTTCAACTCGACAAAACTAGCTCGGGCCTGGCGACCTTGGGTGCTATGTCTAATGCACTGCGAGAGACTGGCAACCGGCTCAGTGGCGATGAGATCGTCCTCCGTGAGCAGTTATCGAAGGCGCAAGATGCCGATATCTATCACTCAACCTCGGAATTCAAACGGACTGAGGCCGTACTTCAGGGCACGCTCATGGCATCGACCAAGCTCTTGCAGCCATCGCTTTTGAACTTCCTACAATAAACAAGAAAGCTTTAGTGCCACATGGCCTGTTACCGCTGCATGCTAGTAATGCAGCAAATAATCGGAGATAATAGGGTATCCCAAGACAATCAGACGAGCGCTCGGCGCTTTCGGCCTTGCTGGAACCAGGGAGGGTTCTACCGTGCTTGTACTCACACGAAAAGTTGGCGAAGGGATCGCCATCGGTGACGATGTGAAGATCGTCGTTATGCAGATTAAGGGTAAGCAGGTCCGTCTCGGGATCAAGGCTGCTCCGACCACGACGGTCCATCGGGAAGAGATCTACCAAAAGATCCTGGATGAGAATCGTGCAGCCTCGCGCCCCGATCCGGTCAATGTCGGTCAGGCCCAGGGTATTCTCGGATCCGACACGCGTCCTGCTGGTCAGGCACCGCTCAGGAAGTACCTTAAGCCCCCAAAAGGGCCGGGATCGGAGTAGCTATTGCTTGCTGTAAACAAAATGGTTTATCATGAAAGGTAGTACACCCTGCCAGATTCAATTAGTTGCCGTGAGCGGGCGAGCAGCTCAAGCAGCGTATCCGCGATCCATGGGAGGCGGTCTTGATCAAGGTTAAAACAACAAGATTCGGTGAGATCGAAGTCAAAAGCGAGGATCTTATCGAACTTCCAGCTGGCCTGATCGGCTTTCCGGAGCTCAAGCGCTACGTGTTGCTTGATCACGATAAAGATTCTCCGTTCAAATGGCTGCAGTCACTAGATGACGGCGCTATTGCATTCGTCCTGATCAATCCCCTACTTTTCAAGCCGGACTATGTCGTCGAGGTGACGGAAGCCGAGGTCCTCGACTTGGATCTCAAGGCTGAAGAAGACGCCGTCATTTCGGTGATCATCACGATCCCTACCAATCCTCAGAACATGACCGCCAACCTCAAGGCCCCTTTGGTATTCAACCTCCAGAATCGTCGCGGCAAGCAGTTGGTGCTGAGTCACTCGGCTTACACCACCCGTCACAACATCATGGAAGAAATCAAGAAGCAGTCGGCAGCCACGGGCGCCTCCGCTGTCCAGGAAGCGATCGAAAAAGCGAAGGCTACCCAGACCAGCGAAGTTGCAGAGGCGGCTAAGGTCGGCGGTAAGTAAACGTCTAGGATCAGAGACGCGTGCCACTGGCCCAGTCTACGCGGTGACCTACCTGGGTCGATACCCAGGTCAGGTACAGGCGTTCGATGTGCCTAAATACCGAGCTCTCGCGGGCCGAGTGCATCTTGTGCTTATCAATCGCTGCGACGGGCACTAGGCCGCGCACAGTCGAGCACAGGAAGGCTTCGTCAAACCGCGGCAACTCATCAGCGAAGACCATTTGCTCGTGCACCGGGATGCCGGCCTGGCGCATGAGGTCGATCAAGGTCGCCCGGGTGATGCCCAGCAAGATCCCACTTTGGGCTGGCGGGGTGACAAAATGCACCTGATCGCCTTGGCGCGAGAGGAAAAAGATATTAGCGGTGGCGGCCTCAGTCACCTCGCCCTCAGCATTGGTCCACAGGATCTCGTCAAATCCCTCTTTCTGAGCCTTCGCCACCCCGAGGACGCTGGTCAGGTAGTTACCGGTTTTAGGCGCAGCCCCCCTCGTGGCACCTGCCTTGATCATGCGCTTCAGGCTCAGGCCCTCCTGGTAGACCTTTGGAGCCTCCTGATTGGCCGGTAGGCAATAGACAAACTTGTTGGGGCGTCCACCCGCGGGCAGCTTGAGGCTGAGTCCCGTGCCTCGGGTCACCGCGAGGCGGATGTACTTCTTAGCGGCTGGTACTTGCCTCACGAGCTCTGCCAGCTCAAACGATAGCTCAGCATCGCTCCAGGGGATTTCAAACTCCAAAGCCGCGGCCGATGAGCGCAACCGGGCGAGGTGAGGTTCGAGGTCAAGGATCGTCTCACCAAAGGCCACGAGCACCTCGAAGACGCCGTCGCCATAAAGGAGGCCTCGGTCGAGGGCAGGGACGACTGCAGCTTCGGGAGTGCTGACGGTTCCGTTGATTGCCACTAAGCCAGTCATAAAACCTCACAAATACCTGATTAGGTTGATGAAAACGGGCTTTTTTGAATTTTAAGCTATTTTATGATAATAGGCACGTCGCTTTATTAAAGTAAAACGATGGAGTCTATCACCTCATGGAAGCTGTAACCCAACCCGTCCGTAAGGTCCACCTGATCTCGCTAGGCTGCGCCCGTAATCGCGTCGACTCCGAGGTGATGTTGGGCACGATGCTCGGAACCGGATGGCAGTCGACTGAGGAGCCTAAGGCCGCCGATGCTATCATCATCAACACCTGCGGGTTTATTGCTGCCGCTAAAGAAGAGAGCATCGACACCATCTTGAAAGCTGCGGAGCTCAAGAGTGACAAGCCCGATCTCAAAGTGGTCGTGACTGGGTGCTTGACGCAGCGCTATAAAACACAACTCGCCAAAGGTCTGCCCGAGGTAGACCTTTTCATCGGCACCGACGAGTTTACGAAGATTGGTAAACTGCTGGACGATCCCTCGTCGCAGGGTACGGTTCACGCGAAGCGCACGCACTATCTGTATAACGAGGATATGCCACGTGTGAACACTCTGGCTAAGCATTCAGCCTACGTGAAGGTGGCTGAGGGTTGTCAGCATAACTGCTCGTTCTGCATTATTCCGGCTATCCGTGGTCGCCTGCGCTCTCGTCCGATCAGCTCGGTTGTCAAAGAGGTGGAAAAGCTGGTCGAAGACGGCGTCATCGAGGTCAATTTGATTGCCCAGGATCTCGCCGCATTTGGGCGTGATCGTGGTACGGACGAGTTGTTGCCGCTGTTGCGCGCTTTAGTTGCTATTCCCGGTCTCCGGTGGATCCGGTGCCTTTATGTGTACCCTGAGTACATTAGTGACGAATTCCTCGACTTCTTCGCTAGTGAGCCAAAGATCGTCAAGTATCTGGACATCCCCGTTCAGCATGCTAGCGACAACGTTTTGAAACGGATGAACCGCGACGTTAATCGGCAGCAGCTGCGCGAGATCCTGGCGCGCGTGCGCGAGCGTGTTCCCGGTGTGGCGATCCGCACTTCCGTCATGGTCGGATTTCCGGGTGAAACCGAAGCCGACTTTGATGAGCTGCTCGCATTTGTGTCTGAGCAGAAGTTTCGCCACTTGGGATGTTTTGCTTACTCCCAAGAAGAGGGCACAGTCGCTGGTCGCATGAGCGACCAGGTACCAGACGACGTCAAGCAGGCTAGACTTGCTGCCGTCATGGCGGCGCAAAAAGATATTTCCGAAGACCTGCTTCGCAGCTACGCTGGTCAAGTATTGCCAGTTTTGGTTGAGGGACCAAGCGCAGATCACGAGTTAGTATGGCAAGGTAGATTGGCTATTCAGGCGCCTGAAGTAGATGGTCTGGTCTACATCGGAGACGGTCCCGTCAAAGCGGGCCAGATTCAGATGGTCAAGATAACGGAAACTCACGCCTACGACCTCGTCGGTGAAGTGGTGGGCGATCTGCAGTGATTGCGGCGTGACTCGGGGCGCCGGTTGGAAGTGGTAAAGGTGACGGCGACCATTACGCAAAAGACAATCGAACGCATCCGCAAGCTCCAGGATCATCACGGCACTCGTATTTCTTGGGTGCTGACGGGGCTCTCATTTTTGTGGGGGCTGGTCTCGGGGATTTTGCTTAAGCGGGACTATGAGCATTCGCGCGCGTTGCTGTCTTACCTTGGGCTGTTTGTGCTGATTTCGGTGATTTTTAGGGTGTTTGTCGCTTATGAGGCACGGCTTGCCGCGCGGGCTGAGGCGCCGCCCAAGGGTCTACGGGGGCTCCTCGTTAAAAAACCAGCCTTGGTCAGCGGTGTGGCAAACTTCGGCACCCAGTATGCTGCTCAATACATCACGATGTTTTGTATCCCCCTCCTATTTCTAGCTAGGGCTTGGTTTTCCCTCGGGCTCACAGTGGTGTTGGCGGCAATTAGTTTAGTCGATCCATGGTGGAATAAAGTTGCGAAGCTCTCCTGGTGTATGGCCATCATTCGTGCCTTTAGCGCTGTGATTGCCGTTGCCTTTGCCTTTCCCGTATTGATGCCAGAGAATCTCCAGTATTTTTATCCTGTGCTGGCAGCGACCGCCGTCGTGGCAACTTTGCCGTGGGATCTCGTTATGGGGTGGCACAGACGACGCTGGTACCATGCCGGGCCGCCTCTCTTAGCGGTAAGTTTAATTGTGGCAGAAACCATGATGCACAGTCGATTGCGGTTGCCTCTGCTTTCTATTTGGCTGAGAGATCAAGCTATCGGCGTGGAGATAAGTGCGTACAAATTGCGTGAAGCTTGGAATAGGGACGAAGATCATGCCAAGCTGATGACGGCGTGGGACGCAGGTCAGTCGATTTGCTGCTATACGCCCATAGTTTCGCCTAGTGGTGTGGCGGCTGTGGTGACGCACGAGTGGCTCATCAATGACCAAGTGGTAGACCGTATTGCGTTATCAGCTATACGCAGCCCAGAGCCGAATGCACAGGGTGTGAGACAGCACAATGAACGCGGCTTTCGTACCTATTCATGTAAAAAACACATGCTCAATCCCATGGCTGTGCGCGCCCTCACCTGCCGTGTGTACCTCGACGCCGATCTTTTCGTGGGCGAGACGCACGTGAGATTTAAGGATCCAGGATGAGGGAACGATTGAGGTTGGTCGCGTTTTTATGGTCGTTATTTGTGAGTGCAGTGGTCGGTGGCAAAGTTTATGCGCTTCCAGATTTCCCACTTCAATCTGGCGACGTCATCTTGCTATCTCTAGATTGCTACGTCTGCAAGGCTATTAGCCGGACGACCGATAGCCCTTTCAATCACTCGGGTTTAGTCCTCGATGTCGTACGTTCTGCTGAGGGCGCTAACTATCGCGACGCTTATGTGATGGTTGCTCAGGCCCTTGGCACCACAGACACTCTGTCTCTCCAGGAATTCCTGGGACAGGGGAGGAGTGGGCAACGCTATGCCATACTGCGGCCTAGAGAATTGCATCTCCTGAGTGCTGCCGATCCGCTGCGCTATCAAGATTTGATGCAAAAGATGCAGAGCTACTTCGATAAAAAGATGCGTGGCCGTGCGTTTGATGACGCTTATCTGTGGGACAATGTAGCTACGGACGGACTTGAGCTACTGTATTGTTCGGAGATGATTCAGAAGACGCTGAATCATATTTTGCGCGAGCCTATACCACCAGTGAGCATGGACTACCGTAAGATGTGGGATTTTTGGTCCGACTATTTTGACGGGCATGTCCCACAGGGTGAGCCTGGTAACTCACCTGCGTCGCTAGCAGCGAGTCCAATGATGATGATCCTTCAAGAAGGCATTGTGCCCTAAACATAGGGTTTTTAGTCTGTGTTTGGGCAGCAAGCCTTGGCGTCTCATGCTATCATGTAGCGTAAAATCGGATTAAGGAGCCTCAGCTTGAACTCCAGCTCAACTCCAGTGCGGTGGTACGGTCTAGATCTGATTCGTCTTGTTTGCTTTCTCTGCATCATGTTGTTTCATTTCGGGCTTTTTTATTTTGGCGATCCTGAGCCCCCGCATTATGTTGATGAGAGCCGGATTATTTGGGTTGTGATTTGGTTACTGCGTGTTGGTGCTCAGAGCGGTTTCATCATCGCTTTCCTCTCCACATTGCTCCTGTCATTAAACAAAAAAGCGGGATCTGGGCGGTGGAAGCTTTTTGGCGTTTTGGCCCTGGGATGGTTAGTGCTGAGCCTGCAAATGCACAGTCCCTGGGGCATTTCCTGGGATGTTTTTGGACTTATTTTTGCGGGCATTAGTACGGTGATGGCTGCTGAAGCTGCTTTAGGTACTGGAGCGGTGCGCATCTTGGGCGTCCTGGGATATCTCATGCTGTGGTTGCCATTTTGGCAACTGGCTCCGTATCTGCATGCTGACTACGCAAGCCCCGTCCAGGAGGCTTTGAAAAACATCGTCGGTGTTGCTAGCTGCGACATGCGTGAGGTATCCGAATGGCCGCTCCTTCCGTGGACTGGTCTCGTCTGGTTTGGCTATTGGATGGGGGCTGAGATCCGGAGGCTTCGTGACGCTGGGCAAATGGCGTCGTTATGCGTAAACCGTCAGGAGGCTGTCGCCTGGACTGTGATCCTGGTAGCTACGGTGCCTCAATTAGGGGCCTATTTTCACATCAGAGGTGGCCCCTACTTCAGCTGCGACGCCTATCGGCAGGCACCGGTCATTTTTTGGAGCCATTTCGTTTGGCCCCTCTTCTTGATCCGCTGTTCTTTTGATCCACGCGTGCAGGCGCGGCTATCGCTTCAAGGTTGGGTGCGGCGTGTGAGTGACCTGGCAATCTCGCGCAAGTTTTGGCTGGCCTACCTACTCCAGTATGTCAGCGGTACAGCTATAGCTTATGCGCTAAACTATTGGGAAATGGTTGATCCAGGTAGTCTGGCCGTTTGGGAGTTGCCGCTACTCGAGTTTTTGTGCCTGACCATACTCTTTCAAACTGAACTGATGACGGCTAGGGCCGACAAGCTGATCCGCGCCGTTTCCAAGTGGCGTGTCCAGCGGCATCGAGGAGCTTCTGCGGTGCCCATCGTTCTCCCGGTTGAAGGTGGCACTCTATGAATAAACAGAATGTGCTGGTTGGCTTGATATTGTCGTTTGTTGTGAACTACGTCGGATGGACTTATGCCATCATGCCGGTGCGTCGCCTGAGGTTATCACGCCAGTTTCAAATCGCCTCAGAGATGGCTAGGCCCGCCCGCGACCGCGCCATTATCAGATATAAACTTAAGCACGGCATCTTCAAGCCACGGCCAAAAGTGTTGACGCTGAAGATCTGGGAATGGGTCTACAAGATCGTTGTTTACAGTGTTGCGCCGGGCCTGTTTATCGCGGTCTTGCTCAGGCGCAAGACTTTTTTGACCCTACCTCAAGGTAAGCCGGTACTGATCCTGACCAGTCTGGGGCTCACCAGCGACATCTGTAATTTGTGGTGGATCACACCTGCGACGTATTTTTATTTGGCGGCGATCGCTTTCGTCGTCAAATCAGATCCTGCTGCCTACCCGGATCCATCCAGCGCCACGCTTCTGGATAAAGCGCGCCACTGGATGGATCACCGGGTCGAGCAGGGCGTGAAGAAAAAACGGCGTAAACCCAAGAGCTAGCTTGAGCTCACTAACTCAGGCTCACTTTTCGAGCAAGGCCTTGAACTTCTGGGTAAACACTGGCACCGCTTGGAAGAGGTCGGCGACGATCCCGTAGTTGGCAACCTTAAAGATTGGCGCTTCAGGATCGGTATTGACTGCGACGATGACTTTAGAGGTGCGCATGCCAGCCATGTGCTGAATGGACCCGCTGATGCCGCACGCGATGTAAACATTCGGGTTAACCGTCTTACCGGTCTGACCGACCTGCATATCGTGGCTTGCATAACCAGAGTCCACTGCCGCTCGTGAAGCACCGACGGTTGCATGGATGACGTCAGCAAGTTCGTTCAAAATCTTGAAGTTGTCGGAGCTGCCCATAGCGCGACCACCCGATACGATCAGTGGTGCCTCGGTCAAGTCGGGTCGCTCGCTAGCACCCTTGCGGACTTCCAACGTTTTGATGCGGCTATCAGCGGGAGCTGCAACGTCGAGTTTGGATAGCGCCGCGTTACCGGTGCCTTTATTTTCGGCTTTGAAGGTGTTGGGACGTACCGATACGAATTGGACAGGCGCGTTTTGGGTCTCGACTTTAGCCAGCACTTTACCGGCGTACATCGGTTTGACACCCTGTAGATTGCTCCCAGCTAACTCAACTGCGGTGACATCCGTCAGAATGCCGCCGTCGAAGCGCGCTGCCAACCTTGGGAATAAATCCCGTGTCATTGGTGCAGCCAGTCCGACGACGACCTTGGCACCGTGAGCCTTGATGGCAGCCTCAACTGCTGCCGCGTAAGCGACAGGATTGTAGAGATCAAAAGCCGCCTGATCTACGACGTAGACCGTGTCTGCACCGTAGCCCTTGAGCGAACCGGCGATGCCTTCAACTCCCTTACCAACGACCACAGCGGCTAGATCTGCAGTGCTGCCAGCCAGACGGGCACCGACACTGAGAGCTTCCAACGCCGAAGATTTACTCTTACCGCCACGTTGTTCTACGAATACTAAAACTTTCATGTGTGTCCCCCTTAGATCACTTTGGCTTCTTCACGCAGCAGCTTCACAACCTTGTCCACCATGACGGCAACGTCTTCGCCTTTGAAGACCTTGCCCGCCGGCTTCTCGGGTGGCGGCGTGAAACCACGGACGACAGCTTTGGGAGCGGCCTTCAGCGCGGCAGCATCAACGCCGTAGTCGCTCGGTTTCTTAGTGTCGAGGGGCTTCTTTTTCGCTTTCATGATCCCTGGAAGAGAAGCGTAGCGAGGCGTATTGAGCGCTTTCTGCGCGCCGATCACTGCCGGTAACTCTAATTCGTATACCTCAACCTGACCGCCTTCCACCTCGCGTTCAGCCACCGCTGTCTTGCCGTTTAGTGTGAGTTTGGTCACCACATTGACATGAGGCCATTTAAGCAACTCTGCCAACATCACGCCGACATGCATGTTGTCGTCGTCGATAGCCTGTTTGCCGACCAGGACTAAATCTGGATTTTCCGCTTTGACAGCGGCCGCCAGGATCTTGGCCACGCTCAAGGAATCTAAGCCGTCTAGGCCGTCGGCGCTGACCAAAAGGCCGCGGTCACCACCCATGGCCAACCCCTTGACGATCAGCTCCTTAGCTGAATCACCGGCAAAGCTAGCGATCACGACTTCGCCGCTGCCCGCCTTCTCTTTAATTTTGAGCGCCTCTTCAATCGCAAACTCATCGTAAGGATTGATGATGTACTTGAGGGCAGCTGTCTCAATCTTGCTGCCATCGGCGCTGATCTGGATCTTGGACTCGGTGTCTGGAGTCTGCTTCAGTAATACGAGGATCTTCAAGAGCTCTACCTCCGTCTAATTGCGTCGGAAACCTTACCACCCGCGACGACTTTCGTCACGGCGGTATATCGTCAGAAATTGGTCGTTATGGTTTCAGTGGCTCGAGGCCAAAATCTGCATGGCAGCTTTAACCCCGTCGCCCAAATCGAGGTGGAAACCCTCCTCGCGCAGGGCAAATTCCAGAGCAGCGACGCCATCGATTAAATCGAAGCGACTGACAAAGCCTAAGTGCGAAAAGCGCACAATCTTACCCTTGAGTTCGTCCTGCCCCCCGGCGAAGAACATGCCAAAGCGCTGCCGAAGACGCTTGAGTAAGCGCTGGCCATCGACGCCGTCCGGCACCGTGATGGAGGTCAGAGTGTTGGACGGTGCGCTCACCGCAAACAACTCGAGTCCCATCGCCGTAGTGGCTGCGCGAGCTGCCCTAGCTAACGTGGCATGGTGAGCAAGGACGCGGTCTATCCCAACCTCGTGGATCTCTTGGAGGGCCGCGTCCAGAGCAAATACCAGACTTGCGGCCGGTGTCCAGGCTGAACGCCCCTCGGCCTGGCCCTTGCGCTCCTTCTCTAAGTCAAAATAAAAACGCGGACGCTGCGAAAGTTGACCCCAGGCGCGTTCGGATAGAGCGGCGAAGGCCAATCCAGGAGGGAGTCCAAAGCCTTTTTGGCTGCCCGACACAACAGCGTCGATAGCCCATTCGTCCATCTTCATCGGGTGCGCAATAAGCGATGAGATCGCATCGACGCAAATCAGACCCTTGAACGACTGACGTAGCTCCTTCACTAAAGAGTCAATTTTATAGTAAGCGCCTGTTGAGGTCTCATTAGCCTGCAGGAAGATAGCCTTGGTGTTGGTCTGCCGTGACACCGCCGCCAGTATAGCCTGCGCCGTTGGTGCCTGACCCCACGGTACTGCCACCACTTCGGTGGAACACTTAAAGGCCTTGGCCAATTTTTCCCACCGCTCGCCAAATTTACCGCCGTTAATGACGACCACCTCGTCACCAACATCGGTCAAACTGACGAGCACCGACTCCATGGCTCCTGAGCCAGACGCTGTGAGAATCAGCGGCAAGGTCGTCGTACCAAATATGGGCGCTAGCCTATCAGTGCACCGCCGGAACACCTTATAGAACTCATCGCTGCGATGGTAGATGGAGGTCTCAGACATTGCTTGCGCGACTGATTTTGGCACTGGCGTAGGACCAGGGCAAAAGAGCCGGTCAAGCGTGAATAAGTCGCGTTGGAACATAACGTGCACCCATCCTCAAGATCACCTCGACGATAGCATACGAGTCTCGCTGTGCCACTGGAATCTCACGCGACTCAAAGGACGCCACTTCGACTAGCACGGATTGAGGTCGAAGCTGTAGCGGCTGCAGGCACGACAATACTACTACCTGGCTTCAGTCTGTTGGCCGCGACCTCGGGGTTAAGTTCCATGAGTTGGCGGACTTCGATGCCGTACTTGTGAGCAATTTGACTGAATGTATCGCCGCTACGTACCGTGTGTACACCGAGTCCTTGGACGCTCGCCTCGGCCAGGCGGGGAGCGAGCTGCTGATAACGGTCCAGATAATTTGAGCTGAGCCGTAACACATAACCGCCGTGGGCGGGTGGAGTCATGTTGCGTAGGAGCTCGGGGTTCCAGCTGCGTAACGTTTTGAGCGACACTCCGAGTCGCCCTGCGAGCTCGTCTAGCCGTACCGGTTTCTTGATGATTACGGTAGCGTCTGCGACTTCGGGAGCTTCGGTCGCCTGCACATTAAACCCGTGCGCTTCCGGATCAGCTGCGAGGAGCACCGCGGCCAATACCTTGGGGACATACTCTTTAGTTTCCTTGGCGAGGTCTCTTGTTTCACACAGTTTCCAGAAGTCGCTGCTACCACTCAGCCGCATGGCCCGCCGGACACGTCCAGGGCCGGCGTTATAAGCGGCCATAGCCAAATACCAGTCACCAAGGTCGCTATAGAGCTCTTTGAGGTAGCGAGCTGCAGCGACAGTGGATTTCAACGGGTCACGGCGCTCGTCCACCCAGTGGTTGATCTTGAGACCGTAGAGCTTGGCCGTCCCACGCATGAATTGCCAAGTGCCCATAGCGCGCGCCCTACTGTTGGCGCTATTGCTAAGTCCAGACTCGATCATAGCCAGGTAAAAGAATTCCATCGGTACGCCGCTATCTTGCAGAATCGGCTGCACAAGTGGCTTTATGGATTCCCCACGGACCAGCCAGCGCATAAACATACCGCGGCCAGAGGTCTTGAAGTAGTGGATCCAAAAATCTACCTTGTCGTTCACGACTATGGGTATGGCACCCATATACGGTGAGGTAGGACCCACCATGACCGAATGAGCATAGGCAAGTGCCGCAAAGCGAGAGTGGTTGCGGTAGTAGCGCAGATCATCGTGCCGTCTGCGACGACTGCGCGCTGATCGGCGCGGCGACGAACTTTTAGGGGCGGCCGTAAGTGTGGGCTTGCCGTCGTTATCTGAGCGGTAGCGATCCATGAGGTACTGGGCATAGATATCATCCGAGCAGAAGCCGTCCTCAAGTTCATCGACCTCAGCCACTTCCTCAGCCACTTCGAGGTCGGCGTCTGCCGGTTCGGCCGCGCCCATGGACTCTTCTTCAGCCTCCTCGTCATCCGGGGCTTCTAGGTCGGCAAAGTCTTCGTGATCTTGGTCATCCGTGGGTGTCGCCAATGACTGCGCGAACGTGTCCACGGCAGACTCCGTCGCACTACCCGCGGCGGCTTCGTCACTGGCATCGTCGCTCTCTGCAGCAAAAGCGGCGTGCTCAATGAGAGCATAAGATGCTGGCGGACCGACAAAGTCGGGATCGGTCGCAAGGGAGGCACATCCACTCAACTCCATCAGAGCAAATAGGCCGTAGGGATAAACGATGTTGCGCCAAGCCATCAAGCTTTGGTGATCCTTCATCGGATGGAGGGTAAAAGGGGAAGAATTGCGGTGCTTAGAATCTAAGCGTACCGTGTCTTTGACCCTCGCGACAAGGCCCCGAGTATAGCCAGGGGTGGCAAAAAGTACAGGTTTTTCCCCCCAATTTAATACTTATAACTGTAATATCAATATATTGGAGGTTGTTTTTTAAAGTCCGTTCAAGACGTAGCGGAACGACCCTGTGACCACGAGTCGGTTCTTACCTATACCGTTTGGCAGAGGGGAAAAGGGGGAGGCTAGCTTGATGGCCTGGATGATGGCTTGGTCCAGAAGAGCGAACCCGGAAGATCGGAGCAACTTCACGTGGCTCACGTGACCGTCTTTGGCGATGACGAACTCTAGACCGACTTCCCCCTGTTCGCCCTTACGGGCGGCATCCATGGGGTAGTTCCAGACCAGCTCAATCGCTTTGCGCATACTCGTAAAATAGCCAATGTAACGATATTCAGAGGTGTTGATATCGATACGCTCACCCTCAGCAATGCGCTCATCGACATAGTCTTGAAAGCCGGCATTCATCTGGCCGGCAAGATCGGCTGGTCCGCTGGGTAGTAAGGCCTCATAGGCGTTACGAGGCTTGCGACGATAGCTCCCCACTGCCAGTGAGCCGAGTTGAGGTTGGATCTGACTCGTACTTGGGTCTTGGGCTGTCTGCGGTTTCTCGTTCGGCGTGGGCTCGTGCGGTGTCTCTTTGGATTTAGGGGAGCCCGCATCGGGCCTGCCTTTATTGCCGGCATCGGCCGCTCGCTCACGCTTGAGCTTCGTGTTGACGCGGGTCTCCTTTAGCGTCTGATGATTCGTCGACCCTAGGTAGGAGGACTGTGTGGGGGGCGCCGTTGGGGTTTGCGGTGTCTCCAAAATCGGCTTCGTCGGCTCGGTGTCAGGTGCCGTTTTGGTGCGGCGCCGCGGTTTCTCAACCACCCGGATCTTGACGGAGCTGGACGGGGCGGATGCCACGCGTGGGCGCGAACGACCATGTCCTCCAAGCTTGATGACGGACAGCAGGTGGATCAGCAGCGAGATCAGCAGGATCGCAAGTAGCACCAGCCAATAGTTACGGCGGCCGTGGCCGGCGGCTAGGCCCTTACCGTTTTCTCGTTGCAATGTCAGGGGACTCTTCATGTACCGATCTGGTTATTGAGTGGATCAGATCCTGATTACCTGTTACGCCTTTACGTAGGTTACCGTCAGGTGTCCCCGAGTGCTAGGATCAGTGAGCACTATTCAGTCGATGTTATCGGAAGGCAGTTGGCCTTTTGAAGTCCAGTCGTCTCATAGGAGTCGTGGTCATGCCGCGCAGAACCCAGCTGCTAACCATGTTAATGTGTATTTTAGCAGTAATCACGAGTGCTTGCTCCGAAAAGGAATTCGATCCTAACGATCCGCAAAAATCGTTCGGCATTGCCAAGGAGCCTTACGATGACGAGAACTTCGAGATAGCGGTCCAGCGCCTCGGAGAATTCAAGGCGCGATTTCCCTACAGTAAATTTGCCACTGAGGCGGAGCTCCTGATCGCTAACGCTCAATTTGAACTCGGTCACTACACCGAGGCGGCTCTCGATTATGAGCAGTTCGTTAAGTTGCACCCTCATCATCCGCAGGTAGATTTTGCCTACTTCCGGATCGGCGAGAGTTACTGGGAAGACGCGCCTAGTGAGATCGACCGTGAACAGGAGTTTACGCAAAAGGCGATCTCCGAGTGGGAAGAGCTGATCGCACGGATGCCCGACAGCAATTACGCCAAGAAGGCACGTGACCTTGTGGCTAAAGGTAAAAGGCGTATCGCTGAGAGTATTCTGTTTGTCGCGCGATTTTACTGCAAACAGGAGATTTATCACGCCTGCGCCTTTGTCAGTGTGCAGCTGGCAGATGAATTCGGCGAATACGGGGACTTGCGGGTTGAGGCTCTGACCCTGGCGATCAAGGCCCTTGATCAAGTGGCTCTGGCCAAGACTAAGGCGCCCGATAGCGACAAAAATCTTTATTTCAAATCGATGACAGCTGCCGAAATCAGGGCGCGGTCTGATAACTTTAAGCGCCTACTCGCCGACTATAAGACGAGCCTAGGTAAAAGTAAGTAAACTCCTAATCACCGTGACTCTGGACGAGCCTCACACCGATTTGGCCAAAGACGAGTTCGATCTGCTGCTCTTCGGCTAGTAACCGCGACTCAATGGTGATGGTATCGCGGATGCCAGATGACTTGGCCCCTGGCACTTGTGTAGTCATCGTTGCCGTGTTGCGTTTCGGCGAAAAGGTGAACGTGCAAAATGCATTGCGCTGGCCGCCTAGAGGGATGGCAAAGCCATCAGTGCCAGTGAGGTTACCGTTCAGGTCGTCCATGTCGTAGGCGGTGGTCCCTGCGGGTAACTTAATCTTGGTGTAAATCACATATTCCTGACGCGGCTCTGGGTTTTCGGGTTCGGCCCAGACCGTAAAGCTGCCTTTAGATACTGCAGATTTCGGTACCTGTACGTCGCCCGCAAATGTCGTCGCCTTGCCCGTGAGGCCGCTGCCGCCAGAGCTACCGCCGGAGCAGGAGACACTCAAAACTGCAATCCCGATGGGGACTACCCAATTGGCAATCGATCGCCATAAAGTCATTGTGATTCCTCTAGTCCAGCTCTGAAGCATTTGCATGGTTATCGGTAAAATCGCCCGTTTACTTGAGCACTTTTCGTTAAATCCCCAGAAAGCCACCAAATTTAAGGTCTTGTATGCGACCTCCGACTCGTTTAGAACCTCGGCAGCTCAACTGTTACGTGGTTTATGTGGCCACTGGTGTCGTTCGGAGTGAAGTATGTTTAAGCTCTCGTTTTCATTTGTTTTGTTCTTCTTGGCGGCGGCATTCTTTTTCGGTGTCGATCAGACGGCCGAGGCGGCAACCTTGCGCAATACCGGCGTACTGGTCTGCAGCCTTGCTCTATTCATTGCAAACCTGCGCACCAAGGTCGAAGGAGCAATCCCCGACTCCGCACCTGCGAAACCTGACATTCAGTCGACGCCCCGCGGCGCTGCAGAGGCCACTCCGAAGGATGGCAGCGAGAAGCAGGCTGTCATTAATTTCATGAGTATGCTGCAGCAAAAGGGCCGGTTACTTGATTTCCTCATGGATGACGTCAGTAAGTACAGCGACACGCAGGTCGCTGCGGCGGCGCGTGTAGTCCACCAGGGGTGTAGCGGCGTGTTGCGCGATTATTTTGACATAAAGCCCGTCACTTCTAGCCGCGAGGGCAGCGCCCTAACGTTAGACAGAGACTTCGATGCTCACAGCTACCGCTTGCTGGGACGCGTAGTCGGCGAGCCGCCATTTAGTGGCAAATTGTTGCACAAAGGCTGGCTAACGACTGACGTCAAGTTGCCGGAGCAAGTCAGTACGGTTGCCAGCTCGCAAGCGCTGCATGGTGGTCACATCATTGCACCGGCCGAGGTCGAACTCAATTAGTCGTGGAGAACTTGAGCGTGTCTGAGCAGACAACCCCCTACGTTATTGGTATCGATCTAGGTACGACAAATTCCGCGCTCAGTTTTATGCGTGTCGCGGGCGTCGATGGTCAATCGGCTCAGTCAACCGATTTGACGCAGTTGATGGCCTTGCATGTTCTGCAAGTGGCCCAGCAGACGGCGCCCGATCAAGTATCGAAGCGTCAGACTCTCCCCTCGTTCTATTATATTCCCCACAGCGCTGAAGCGCGGCCACCGTTGCCTTGGGACATCGGAGCCAGTGGGGCCAGTGATAAGTCGGCGATTGTCGGTGACTATGCGCGCCATCGTGCCGCTGAAGCACCCGACCGCGTTGTCGTCTCGGCTAAATCATGGCTTTGTGCGAGTCACGTAGGCCGGCAGGATGCGATCCTACCGTGGCGATCAGAAATTACTGCGGGCAAGGTCTCGCCTCTAGATGCATCGGTAGCTTATCTCAAGCATCTCGGCGCCGCCTTCACTCATGATCGTCGTATGGTCGGCGAATCAGTTGACTTAGCAAGCGGCACGGTGGTGCTCACGGTGCCAGCTTCGTTTGATGATACGGCTCGTGCGCTCACTCACAAAGCGGCCGCTCAGGCGGGATTTGGTGAACCCATTCTGCTGGAAGAACCTCTGGCAGCACTTTATGCCTGGCTTGGTGCGCACGAAAAAACTTGGCGCGAGTATATCGCGCCAGGAGACATGATCCTCGTTTGTGATGTCGGTGGTGGCACTTGTGACTTCAGCTTAATAGCTGTTGACGAGAGTGGTGGTGATCTAGAGTTAAGCCGCATCAGCGTTGGTGACCACCTGTTACTCGGTGGTGACAACATGGATTTGGCTCTGGCGCATCTCGTGAAGACTAAATTCAAAAATGACGGTCACGAGCTCGATCATTGGCAGTTTCTGTCATTAGTAGCAGCAGCGCGGACTGCTAAAGAGCGCCTCTTGGCGGACGAGCTCTTGGCGGTAGTGCCTATAGCGGTTGCAGGGCGTGGATCGAGTTTGTTTGCGACGAGTTTGACGACGGAGCTCAGTCGCTCTGAGGTGGAGTCGCTGATCGTCGAGGGTTTCTTACCGCAAGTTGATCTGGCGAGCATGCCGCCGAAACGGCGGGGGAGCGGTATTCAGACGGCCGGTTTGCCGTACGAGTCTGACCCAGCGATTACCCGGCATATGGCGAGATTTTTGCAGAAAGCAGCGCAGAACGTCGCGGCTAATCCGCAGCTTACCAAATTTGCTGACAAGATCCGCGGTGATTTCCTAGCGCCGCGACTGGTGCTTTTTAACGGCGGTGTCTTTAAATCACAAGCCTTGCGTCAGCGGCTAGTGGATGTGTTGCAGAGTTGGTGCGACCTGACTGTGCGTGAGCTTGACGCCAGCGACCTTGAGTTGGCCGTTGCGCTCGGTGCAACTTACTATGGGCGACTACGGGCCACTGGCAAGGGGATACGCGTTCAAAGTGGGACGGCTAGGTCCTATTATCTAGGGCTCGAGGATGCCGCACCTGCAGTCCCCGGACTTGCACCGGAGATTAGAGGACTCTGCATCGTCGCCCAAGGCACCGACGAAGGTAGCCAAGTGGCTATCGGCGATCAGCAGTTTGGCCTTGTGGTTGGGGAGCCTGTGGATTTTAGGCTGTATTCATCGACGGTACGGTCTGGAGACCGGCCTGGTGGTATCATTGCGGACGCCGCGCGTCAGCTTGACGAGGGAGGGCTCCTCAGTCTGGAGTTGCCCGCTAGCGCAGGCGAAGCCGGTAAGATCGTACCGGTAAACGTCGACTCACATATCACCGAGACCGGACTATTGCAGATTTACATGAAGGATGTCGCTAGCGACCGGAAGTGGCATCTGGAATTTAATCTGCGAGCGCATGAGTATTGAGCCTAAAATGTCTAGTTGCCGCTACGCTATCGGTATTGACCTAGGGACCACCAATTGCTCCTTGGCTTATGTTGATCTCGACGACGCAAGTGCCCAACCGCGGGTATTTGCCATCCCGCAGTGGGAGCAGGTGGGCACGTCCGTCGCTGATGCGAGTCTGCCGTCGTTTTACTATGTGCCGCTCAAAAGCGAATGGAAGCGCGGGCAATTAAACCTGCCGCACCATCCTGAAGAAAAAGTTACCGAGTTTGCCATCGGTAGGCTGGCACGTTGGCAAAGCAGTCGCACGCCAGGTCGCGTGATTCACCAAGCTAAATCCTGGCTCTGCCACGACGGGGTGGACCGGGAGGAGCGCATCCTGCCGTGGCAGGTGGGAGAGCTTATCGGTGACGAAAGACGATCGCCGGTGGAAGTTGCGGCGGCTTTTCTGACACATCTTCGGGAAGCCTGGGATTACACCTTGGCTGCAGCTGACGCACGTCAGGCCTTTTGTAAACAAAATATTGTAATCACTGTGCCTGCATCGTTCGATGAAGTGGCGCAGCGATTAACGCTCCGGGCTGCAGATTTAGCCGGTTATCCGATGGACCGCGTGAGACTTCTAGAAGAGCCTCAAGCGGCCTTTTATGATTGGCTAGCTACCGACGAGGGCACTGCTCTTGAGGGACAGGTCCTGATCTGCGACGTCGGCGGGGGCACGACTGATTTTAGTCTTTTTACGGTCGATAGAGATCGGCAAATCACCCGCGTTGCTGTCGGCGACCATCTCCTTTTAGGTGGTGATAATATCGACCTTGCCATCGCTCGGAGTCTTGAGCAAAAAATTGTGCCTGATGGGGACAGGTTATCCTCGCGTGCTTGGACTGAGCTTGTTTTTGCCGCCCGCCTTTTGAAAGAAGAGGCTCTAAAAGAAGATATAGCGCACGTCACCGACGGAGCTGACGGCGATGCACCATCGCGTAGCGACCTACTGTCCGTCTCCATCGCTGGTGATGGCGCCAGCCTCATGGCTAGTGCTAGGACCGCCACGATAAGTCGGGACGAAGTACTGGCGATTGTGCGCAGCGGATTTTTTCCTCGGGTAGCTGCTACAGCAAAGCCGCAAACCCAGCGTCTCGGATTTACCTCTCTTGGTTTGCGTTACGCTGTAGATACCGCTGTCACGAAGCACCTTGCAGCTTTTCTTGAGGGGCGCCGTGTCGATGCCGTGCTTTTCAATGGCGGCACGTTGGCGCCGTTAGCATTGCAGCGAGAGATCATAACGCAAATTGCCGCGTGGCAGGGCGGGGTCCCACCGCGCCAACTAAATAACAAAGAGATGCATCTATCCGTAGCTTTAGGAGCTGCGCGTTACAGCGTCATGCAAGTGCAGCGCAGCGCCTTGATCAAGGGGGGGTATGCGCGGTCAGTTTATGTTGAAGTAGATACTGGGACGCAGGGAACGCATGGCCCAGAGCCACGAATGAGCGCGCGTCGAGTCATGTGTATCGTGCCTCAGGGCTATGACGGTACACATGATCTAACGTTGACGGCGATGGGACTCAAGGTAAGAGCCGATCAGCCCGTGCGGTTTCAGCTTTATACATCGACGCGTACGCGTCGTGCGGAGGACCGTGTAGGCGAGGTGCTGACGCTTGACCATGAGGAATTTAGACCTCTGCCGCCACTGACCACCAAGATAAATATCTCAGCGCAGCGCCACGATCTTCTGATCGATGTTTCGCTCGACGTCCGTGTGGCTGAAACGGGACTTTTGGCCCTCAAACTCGTAAGCTCTGATCCAATGCGCCCCGGATCTTGGCAACTCGACTTTAACCTGCGTGCACCCATGGTAGCGATCGACGATCCCGTTGACCTTGCAGAGGACACGACTGCCGTTGGTCTAGACGAAACTAAACTGAAACATGCGAACCAACTCATAGACGTTCTATTCGGTAAGAAAAAAATATTAGACCGATCCAGCACCCCAAGAACTTTAATTCGTGACCTCGAGTCCACCTTAGATTTGCCGCGTGAGCAGTGGTCGACCGAGCAATTGCGTGCCCTCTGGCCGCAACTCGCCGACGGGATGACAAGACGGAGTCGTTCGCCGGAGCATGAATCTCAGTGGCTAAGCTTGGCTGGTTATGCCTTACGACCTGGTTTTGGTCATGTGCATGATGAATGGCGTATGCAGGATTTGTGGCGGTCCTATGAGCAAGGACTTTTCTTTCCGAAGGATAAGCAGGTCGAAGATCAGTGGTGGATTATGTGGCGCCGCGTTGCTGGTGGGCTCAATAAGGTACAGCAATCGAAGCTCTGGGATCGCATCTATCCTGCGGTGCGTCGCGGTGATGCGGCACCTGAACTTTATCTTCTCGCCGGTTCTCTAGAGCGCATCGACATGCAGGAGAAGATCCGTCTCGGTAGTCAGTTGGTGCAGCAGCTTGCAGCTGGGCGCCGACAGCATGTGAATCAAAAGATGTGGGCGCTAGCCAGGCTTGCCAGTCGGGTGCCTCTTTATGGTGGGTCCCACCAAATTGTACGCCCAGAGCCGGTCGTTGCCTGGTTTGAAGAGCTGCAGGCACTGCGGTCTCATGACCCCGCCTATGCAAAACTGCCGCTTTTTTTGAGTCAGGCTGGGCGTATGATCGGTGATCGTGAGTACGATTTACCAGCCATTGTGCGACAGGCCTTCCTAAGCAAACTGAAAGAATGTAGGGCTGCGCCAGAGCAGGTGGCTGTAGTCGCGGCATTTGTCCCTGTCGACCATGGGGCACGCAGTCAGCTTTTTGGCGAGGCGCTACCTGTAGGCTTGGTGCTCAGCTGAGTGTCAAAAATCTTGACGGTGTGTGTAAGAGTCGGGCGATCCGATCTTCAGCCCTGCGTTCAATAGTCCTTGACGATTCGCGTACTTTCGTCCAAGGCTTCTGGTGCCACCGTGGTGCGGTTGGTGCTTGTGCACGTGTGGCCGAGAAATTGCATGGTTAAATCCATTGAGTGGGATTGATGTGGTCCATTGGGGAGACACTGTGATGAAAACGGGACTATTAGTTACGGTAGCTGTGTTAGCGTTGGTAAGCTGTGGTCGAGCGCCTCAGGGCGCGACAGTGAAAGCGGTCGCAGGTGCTGAGGCTTCTTTGCACGTCGAAAAATTCTCAGGCACCAACGAGCAAGGTGGTGGCTGCAGCGTAGCGATCAGCTACGACACTCAGGGTGAAGTCAAGGGTATAGTCCTGAACGGGACCTATACCGTTGATTATAAGATTCCAGCACCGCTATCGGGACTGTACGGCAAGTATTTTTATCCGGGCGCTTTTGATGCGGCTACATCCATTAAGTCCGGTGATTTAAAAATCAGTCATGCTTGGTTTGGCAGCGATGTGGTGCTAGAGGGCCATGGCAAACCGCTATTTTGGGACACCCCGGATACTCATCATAAGGTCACCATCAAGGGTGACAGTCTGACACCCGAAGCCGTGAGCTACTATACAATCCAACGCATCGCTGGCGTGGTGCCCTTTGTCGAGACCAGTTTAGAGTGCGCTAATCTCAGCAAGTAACTTGATGGCGCAGTTGTCCGTCTTACGGCCCGACCTGCTGACGTAGGCGATCTTCAAAAGCTGCGAGCGCTACCTTGGCACCATCGCCCATGGCGATGACGATTTGTTTGAACGGGATGGTCGTCACATCACCGGCAGCATAGACACCCCTGGCCGATGTACGTCCCTTCTCGTCGACAATGATTTCGCCGTACTTGTTGGTAGCGACCACGTCCTTAACGGGAGCGCTGTTAGGTAGCAGGCCGATTTGCACAAAGACGCCGTCCAGTCTCAGGTCGTGATGTTGTTGCGTCCTGAGGTCCGTGTAAGCCAGTTCCGTCACTCTCTGTCCGTCACCGATGATGCCAGTGGTTTTTGCGCTCGTAATTACCTGGGCATTAGGAAGGGACTTAAGTTTATCGATTAGGATCTGGTCGGCTTTGAGCGAGGCAGCATACTCGAGTAGCACTACTTCGTTGGCAATGCCAGCCAGGTCTATGGCGGCCTCAACCCCTGAGTTACCGCCACCGATGACGGCGACTTTTTTACCTCTGTAAAACGGGCCATCGCAGTGCGGGCAGAAGGCGACGCCTCGTCCCAGATACTCTTTTTCGCCCGGGACATTAAGCTCGCGCCATTTGGCCCCCGTAGCAACAATCAGCGCGTCGCATGTGAGTGATTCACCGCTGTCGAGTGTAAGCTCTCGCGTGGTAGCGGCCGTGATGCGACTGACGCGCCGATGTTCCAGGATCTGCACAGGATAGGAACGGAGATGCTGTTCAACCTGGGCAGAGAGTTGGGGGCCCTCGGTGTACAGGACCGAGATCATGTTCTCGATACCTTTGGTATCTTGCACCTGTCCACCCAGTCGTTCGGCTACCAAGATGGTTTTCAGCCCTTTGCGGGCGCTATAGATGGCAGCCGATGCCCCAGCGGGGCCGCCCCCAATGACGGCAACGTCATAGTGCCCCAGCGACTGGGCAGTGATGGGCATAGCGCTCGGAAACTGCGCTTCGAGTTTACTAAGGAGCTCGGCCAGGGAGGCCCGTCCGGAGTGTAGCAGCTCGTCACCAACATAGACCGCTGGGACACCTTGTATCCCACGGGCGCTAATCTCCTCCGGTACGACTCCCCCGTCAATCATCGTGTGGCTCAGTGCACCGTGTACCAAAGCGATACGATTTAGTGCCTGCACCACTTCGGGGCAGTTTTCGCAACTGAGAGAGACGTATGTCTTGATGGCAAGATCAGACCTAAGCCTCCTTATTCTCGCAGCGAGTCCGTCGTCGGGCATTTTGCCAACTCCTCCGGCGTTCAATACGGCTAAAACGAGCGAGGTGAATTCATGGCCGTTCGGAATGCCGCGGAAAGCGAGACGCGCCGCTTGGTCTTGGCGCCTTACGGTAAAGGTTGGGACGGCGGCGGTCTCTGATAACACTGTGACCTGTATCTGGCCCGACAGCGAAGCGATTTCGCCCAGTAGAGCGCGCAGCTCCCCTTGCTGCTCGTGGTCACTCGTCATCACGTCGATGATTACGGGAACCTGCAGTTGAGCCATGAGGGGTGTAAGCTGATCACGGATGGCGCTATCCAACATAAATCCTCCGGTCGGTCGTGTTTTAGGCGGACGTAGTGGGGGCTGTGGCTTTAGATTTTGCCTACTAAATCCAAACCCGGTTTCAAGGTCTCTTTGCCAGGTCGCCACTTGGCTGGGCATACTTCGCCTTTGTGTGTAGCAACAAACTGAGCAGCCTGAATCTTACGGACTAATTCGTCCGCATTGCGGCCGATACCGTTGTCATGAAGCTCGGCAATCTTGATGCGCCCTTCTGGGTCGACCAAAAAGGTCCCGCGGTAGGCAAGGCCCTCTTCATCAATGTAGACGCCAAAGGAGCGGGCTAGGTGGCCAGTAGGATCAGCGAGCATCGGGAACTTGATTTTCTTGATTGTATCGGATGCATCATGCCAAGCCTTATGAGTGAAGTGCGTGTCTGTGCTGACAGAGTAGACTTCGACGCCGAGTTTCTGAAGCTCGTCGTACTTGTCGGCCATATCGCCTAACTCTGTGGGGCAAACAAAAGTGAAGTCCGCGGGGTAGAAGAAAAATACTGACCACTTACCGCTTAGATCAGCATGCGTGACGCTTTTAAAGCTGTTGTTGTGATAGGCCTGGACTTTGAACTCTGGAATCTTGGAATTGATGATACTGGACATGGAAGCCTCCTTGGTGAAACCGTCACCGTGATTAGCGCCCAGGTTAAACGCCCCGGGCTTGTTACAATCCAGTTATCGGACGGATCCGTTAATCAATAAAATCTATAATTTCTATCTTTCAATAGATATTATTGATCAATTGCGTAAAGATCGGTATTATTTGAAGAAACAAAAGGTGCGGGAAGCAATAGAGGAGCCTCTGAGCTATGATCACCCTCACGCAGCTCGGTTATTTGACTGCCGTTGAGCGCTTTGGCAACTTTCACCAAGCGGCCAAATCCTGCTTCGTGACCCAGCCGACTTTGTCCATGCAAATCAAAAAATTAGAGGATGATCTCGGCATTGTAATCTTTGACCGTAGCACGCAGCCTGTTAGTCCGACGCCCATTGGACGCTTAATTCTCGATCAAAGTCGGCTCGTCCTCAGTCAGGCGGCTAAGATCGAAGAAATCGTCAACCTCACTAAAGACGAGCTCAGTGGTGAGCTGCGCCTTGCCGTTATACCGACGATGTCGCCCTATTTAGTCCCCTTATTCCTTAATGAACTGCAAAATCAATGTCCGCAGCTTCAGCTATCAGTCGAGGAGGCTCGTACGACCGAGATCATCGAGGGACTCAATCGCAATAAATATGACGTCGGACTGCTCGCGACACCGCTTGGTGAGTCGTCATTGGTGGAACACTTTATCTTTAACGAGGCATTTTATGTCTATGCAGCCAAAGGCAGCGATATAGCGGTAAGCGCCGAGGTGGATGACACGTCTCTCAAGGATGAGCATTTACTCCTACTAACCGAGGGACATTGCCTGCGCGAACAAACCTTGCGGGTCTGTCGCGGGAGGCGCAGTCGCGCCACCAACACAGGTGGACTGAGCTTTAGCAGTGGTAGTCTAGAGACGCTCTGCCGACTTGTCGAGCGGGGGCAAGGATACACAGTGATTCCCGAGCTTGCAGTGAGCGGTCAGGCGCGGCGCCAGGGTGTTGTGGTCCCGTTTAAAGAGCCTGTCCCTACGCGCGAGGTGAGCCTGGTGGTTCACCGGTCTTTTGCGCGTCAAAAGCTGCTGACTAAATTGTTGGCGGTCATCAGCAGCTCGCTGCCGTCATCGGTTACCAAGGATCCGCGCCGGCAGCGCACTGTGCCGCTGGCGTGAGTCAGTCTCCGAAAGATTTATAGGGAGCGCAGGAAGGCGCTGAGATCAGTCCGCTCCTGCGGGGTCATGGTGATGCTGAATCTATTGACATAAAAGGTGATGACATCTTCGATAGTAGCAGCAGAACCATCATGGAAGTAGGGAGCTCTAGTCGCTAGGGCGCGTAGGCTAGGAGTTTTGAACTTGCCGATATCATCCCATTTACCCGTAATCAGTGCTCGTCCAGGGTCACTGACGGCGACGGTAGTTCCGGTCGTTTTGTTACGGAATGTGAATAACGGCATATCGGGGCTGCGGCGATTGGCAGCACCGACCCCTATGTTCACGAATCCTGGCGACGAGAAACCACCGACATTTGGCGTGTTGTGGCAGGTGCCACAAGATCCCTCGAAATCAGCAGACGGTAGTCCGGCAACATTGCGGATCCGAAACTTTTTCGTATTAAAAATCTGCTCGCCACGAGCAATAGCAGCATGGCCGGCGGAGGCTGGGCGTGCGCGCCATGATGTGAACAGGTTGAAAATAGCCGGGTTAAAGTTTGGTGGAAAGTTGCTACCAATGGTGAAAGGGACGTCCGCCAAAAACCTAGGACCACCGTTAGCGCCATTTGTCGTTAGCGGCGCTAAACTAGAAATCTGAGCGGTAAAAAGTCCAAGTTCAAAGTCGACAATTTTTTCGCGATCGGCCGGAGAGACTTGTGCGGTGGCCTGAGCGTGGCCTACGGACGCATTATTGGTTTGGTTCAACAATGCCTCTCTCACGGAGAGACCGGTCTTGCTTTCACGACCATCCCACATCACGGCAGCTAAAAATTTGAGGTTCGTCGATGGTAGGGGACGGCGAAATAGCGGCAGAAACTGCGACTGCATGGGTGTATTGCAGTAAACGCCAATCGCGTTGACTAAATCAAAGTCGCGGTCCGTAGGCATCGGCAGATCGATGCGGAATAAACCTTTTCTTAGGAGTAGGCCGTAAGCCACACTTCGTGACTGGACGGTCGAAACATTAGCATTGGCGCAAACTGCGCCATCAATCGGGCGGAAAATGGGATCCAGGCCATTAGTTGCATTAAATCTTGAGCGAATATCAGTCGGGTTTACGGTCCATCCTGTCGACGGACTGTGACAGGAAGCACAGGTACGACCATTAGAGCCCAAGCTTTTGAAGAAAAGATTGTCTAAGTCAACGCCACCGGCTGTGCTATAGGTGGCTGCGTAGCCACGCGCGTTAGGAAATGGCTGCAGGTTTGGAATCATCCGTTTCGGCGTGGCCATGCGTCCTATGGCAGTGTTCAAGGACGAGTTGCCTACGGCACCAGAGGTAGCGGCCAGTTCTTGAGTTTCGCCAGAGGCAATTGTGGTTGGAAGATTTGCTGCGCTAGGTTGCTGCTGGTTGTCGGCGACTTGGGCTCCTCTGCCGCAGCCGGAAAGTATGGTACTTGCGATTAATAAGTTCCGAAACATCGTCAACCTCATCTCAACACAACTCTATGCAACGTGGGTCAGCTCTAGGGCTACTCGCGGATGGTGTTGCACAATGTTTGCCAATGCTGAGAGTCTCAAGGTATAAAAGTAACCACATGTAAACATTAATGTATTTATTTATGCTTAAGTTTTCCCTGAATCTTCCGAAGACAAAGTATGAGCAGAGAGTGTTTAGGAGGTGTACAAGTCCATGTGGTCGTTGGCGCATCATGCGATTCGTGATCTTGTCGTTGGGATACTGGTGACCGCCACCGCAGTCGGCTGTGGGAATTTGGAGCCTACGGCTAAAAAAGTGGGAGTAAGGTCGGGTGGAAAAACGAGTCAGCCGCCCTCAACATCAGCCCAACCGAAGGCAGGTAAAGACCTTTACTTCCTGCTCGATGGTTACGGCACCTGTCCAAACTTTTCGGACACCGAGGGGGCCATCGCGGGCACCAACATGACACGCATCCTTGACGACCTCGTGGCCGCCTTGAAAGCAAAAGCTAAACCTGAGCCGACCTACTTACTGGCTTGCTTCACCCCAGCCGCCGGGTCGATTTACTTCACAACTAACGAGTTCCCAAAATTCACCCAGTACGTTGCGATTAACGACTTCACAGCTAAAGTTGGGCAGATGGTCGGAAAGGAGGCAAATGCCTCGGTTCACATCGTCGGCTACTCCTACGGTGGCTGGACAGCGATGAAAGTTGCCAAAGAAATCGAGCTAGCCGCTGGCACCAGTCTCAAAACACTCGTCACAATTGACCCGATCAGTGTGACGAAATGTACTCCGAACGACCTACTTGGCTCCGCTGGCGGGCAGCCAGCACCTGGATGCAGCGAGGCGCCGGCGGATTTTGGTGCCGATGGTTTAGGGGCGATAAAAGCCAAAGCCACTCTTTGGAGTAATTACTACCAAGACGAACCATCACCGCTGCATTCCGGATCCATTGTGGGGGCTGAGAATGCCGACATCAGTCTCACGGCAGCGGCCTTCACTGCTCACATGGCGATTGCCACCGATGCTGGCGTGCGCCAAAAGGTAGTAGACTCTCTGACACGTTGATAATTCTGGGGAATTTGGTCACCCACTAAGGATAGGTTGCAACGCGCCGATAACTATAGGGGATAACCTACTTTGGTAAGGCACCTATGGGGCAGTTACGCAACCAGACTAACGGCGGCAGATGGCATGCAATCTTTGCGGCAATCTTCAGTACTTTTGTTATCTCAATCTCAGTGATCTCGACTGCGGCCAACCATCCCTTTGTCGCACGGGGCGTGGTGGATCTTAGCACCATGGATTTTGTACGCGGCGGTGCTATACCGTTGCGCGGTGATTGGGAGTTTTACTGGCAGGAGCTCTTAACACCAGCCGTACTGAGAGAAGTTACCGATCAGCCAACCTACTATCAGGTTCCTCAAGTTTGGCGCGGCGGTAAAGTCGGCGATGAGTCACTGAGTGACCTCGGGGTTGCTACCTATAGGGCGCGCGTCACGTTACCTCCTACCGTCAAACAGGTCGGACTGCAGATGCCATATTTCTACGGCTGGGCACAGATCTACCTGAATGGCGAAAAAGTGAAGGAACTGGGTCACTACACGCCCGAAATTCCCGCCACGAACAGCAGTGGAAACAAATTAATTCTGACGCATCAGGTATCACAGGGGGCTTTGGAGATTATCATTCAGACGGCAAACTTTACCGTCACCCACGGTGGTATTGTGGGTGACATGATGATCGGTGATCCGGATCAAATGGCAAGGATGCAGGCATTCCGCATTGGCTTTGATATGTTTCTGATTAGTACGCTCATTTTCACGGCCTTCTATCATCTTTGGATGTTTGTCTTTCGCCGCTCTGAATCGTCAAATATTTGGTTTGCACTCTTTAGCCTGATTATCGCCATGCGGGTGATATTTGTCGGGGAGGGCCAGCTCGGAGGCACATTTCTCGATATTTCCGGTCTTTGGTCGTGGCGCCTTGAGTTAGTGACTTATTTTGTCGCTATCCCGGTTTTGGCAAAATTTATCAACTGCATGTTTCCGCTCGACTGCCGCCCTTGGCCGGTGACCTTATCTGCCGCTGTGATTACGCCGGCTACGATCCTGACTCTGCTGACAACGCCGCCAGTTTTTGCCTATGCGCGGATGATCACCCAGCTTATGAATATCGTGCTTGTGTTCGCTTATAGCCATGCGCTTATGACGAGCATTAGAAAGAAACGTGATGGCGCTGGACTATTTTTAGCCGGATTTGCCATTATCGCTGGTCTCTCTGTTTTCGAAATCGTGGCGCTAAATATCGGCTGGGACATCCCGCGTATGTCACCCATAGGGATGTATGTTTTCGTGGGTTTTCAATCGATACAGCTAGCCCGTCGTTTCAATGCGGCATTTTTAGCGGTCGAGTCGCGTGAGCGTGACATCATCAAACTAAATCACGAGCTCAGGGAGCAGGAAGCCACACGCGTGGCATTGACCAAAATATCTGCAGAGCGTCGCGCACTGCAAGTTAGCCTTGCTGAGGCGCAGAGCGTATATCGCTCCCTAGGTCAGGAGGTTAGAGGTATCCCCGGTCTTGAAATTGTGAGCGAATATCAGCCAGCAGAGATATCCGGAGGTGACTGGATCGGTACCAACTTTGATGAAGAACAAGGTCGGCTTTATGTTGTGCTTGCAGATGTGACTGGCCATGATCTGTTATCAGCTCTCGTGTCGATCGCAACCGCTGGTGGCTTTAAAGGCGCTATCGCAGCCATTAAAGCCCACAATAAAACGGCGGATATGAAAACCGCCCTGGAAATTCTCGCTGCCGTCCTCAACAGTGCCGTGCGGGATAGCGGTGAATCGGACCATAGGTTAATGACCGCCGCTATCCTTGGTATCGAAATTGATACAGGCAAGGTTGCCTATTTGAATGCCGGGCATACTCCTATGCTGCAAGTGTCGGGGGGACATCTTGGAGCCGTGATACCGCCAGCCAATCCCTTTGGACTAAGGGCTGACGCCAGTTACGGTAGCTGTGAGTTGCAGCTTAAGGAGGGTGACGGGTTGTTCCTCCACACGGATGGGTTACTGGACAACATCGGTCCGGGGGGACAAAGATTTAAGTTGAGGGATTTGCGCCAAATTTTAACGCAGTCCAAGTCGGCGGATCAGGTCCTTAACCAGTTGCAGACCGCGACCAAAGTGCTTTGGGGGCAACACAAGCCCAAAGACGACTGCACCTTTGTCTACATCAGGTGGCTTGGTCCTCCGGTCGCGGGAACAAAGAACGAAAGTGCTTAGACGCTTGGTGATTGGCTGGACTGGGAGTAGTCTTAGCCGAACATGGTGCCCGCTAAGGTGCCTTGCCCCCCAGAGCGAAGGAGAGGGATGCAAATGCTCAATACACTGCCTGAATCTATGCGTAACTTGGCTGCATTCGCTGCTTTGTTTGATCATACGCTGCTCAGACCTGACGCCACTCCGGCCCAGGTGCGGCAACTCTGTCAGGAGGCTCGAGAGCACGGCTTTAAGGCCGCCTGTGTCAATCCCTGCTACATACCGTTGGCTGCACGGGAGCTCCGCGACAGCGCTTCCATGCCTATAGCGGTAGTTGGATTTCCGCTCGGCTGCAATCGTACCGATGTCAAGATCGATGAGGCCCTCAGGGCTATAGCGGATGGTGCCCGCGAGCTAGACATGGTCATCAACTCTGGTTATTACCTGGGTGGTGAGACCGCAGCTTGCCGCCATGACATCGCGTCCGTGGTGCGGATTGCAGGTAAAGTGCCGGTTAAGGTCATCATTGAGACAGCGCTTTTAAATCCAGTGCAGATCAGAGAGATCAGTCTTTGGTGCGCTGAAGCTGGCGCGAGCATGGTGAAAACAAGTACCGGTTTTGGTGCGCGTGGAGCTGCGCTCGGCGATGTGCAAGCCATTCGTGCGGGCCTCGCAAGGCATCCTGATGTCGGTGTTAAGGCATCAGGGGGCATTAGGACTTTGGCCGCAGCCGTTGAGTTTGCGGCTGCTGGAGTCGATCGGATCGGCTCGAGTGCTACGGTGCAGATCATGAGCGATTTCCGTAAACTGCTAGCACAAACCGCTCCTAAAAAGATACCCGTTTAGTTGGCGTTAAAGTTTATTTCAGCTCCGGATTTTACAGAGTCTCCGGTCGAGGTTTTGGCCGTTACCTGCAGTTCGTTGATGGATGATTTACCAGCGACGCCTTTTAGTTCGAATGGCTCGGTAACCCAGATAAACCTGTTGATCGCATCTTTGCGCGCTTCGATTTTCTCGATTTTAACTGGTACCGTGCTCTGACCACTGGTCACCTGAGCTACCACATCACTCGGTGCGATCGTGACGAGGGGTTGGGCGAGTGCCGCTGCTGCTTGCACCAGTTCGGTGGCGTTGGCGGTAACGCGAACGGCCTTCGGGTTGCCGGTGATCTGTTCGAGATATCCTTGCGGGTTATTGGCTTTGCCTTTGGTGTAACCCACGAACAGAGCGAAGAGGGTCAGGTCAGGAATCTGGCGCAGAGCCTGCGCTGCTGCTAAGCCAGAGGTACTGGGATTATTGGGACCAGTGGTCGGGGAACCATCAGAAATGAAGTACACGATTTTTTTGCCTGGGACCTTTTCGATGAGCTTTTTGGCCTCGGTGAACGCAGCGTGGTAGTTAGTCGATGCATTGCTTGGATCTGATCCACAGAAAAGCTTTGACTTATCCACGACTGCATTTAGTGCGTCTAAAGATCCTAGTTGTAAGTCAACACGCGCCGCACCTGAGAATCCGATCACGCCGGTCTGCACCTTAGTGTCAGGCATGGAGGCAAATTTTTTCGCGATCACCTCGGCTGCCTTGAAGCGGCCGCAGAGACCGTTGGAGGTGGGGTCATTGGGACCCTCTTCACCCGCACCCTCCATCGACCCTGAGTGGTCGATGACGTAGAGGACGGTCACATCGCCACCGATTTTAGCCTGCGGGCAAAACTCACCGGCCACGCGCACCTTGGCACCAACTTTAGCGAAGAAATCGGAGCTGAAGTTACCGTTACCTGCAGCGCTATCGCGACAAGGCATCCAGAGGACACCACTGGCGTCGCTGAAGAGGCTGCTTGGTCCTTTACCTTGTCCATCTTCGGAGCCGCCGGATCCTGTGCCATCGCCGGATCCGCTGCTGCCACCCGATCCCGGATTACCCTGTTCCCCTAATTTGGGAATACCTGAACTCGAACTAGTGCCGCTGCCGCCACCGTTGCCGGGATTGTCGCCAAGACTCGGTATCGCACCGGTTCTAAACAAAGTATCTACTAGTGATTTGATCTTATCGTCGACCCAACCCGGACGACCCAGATCGTCCGTCACCGGCGTGCCGTAGGCACTAGCGTCAACGCCAGGGCCACCGAGACCGCCTAGGTTACCTTCGTCTCCTTTGCTCTTGCCCTTGGCTGCCTTGCCGGAGGCGGCCGTTTTATCTTTACCCCCGAATTCAGCTTGGCTACAGGCAGGCAGTCCACCAGAAGCCAGGGCGGCAAGATTAGCAATCGCTATCGTTCGCATCAGCCTTGTTGTCAGCCTTGTGAGCATCGCTTGTCCACTCCCCTAAAGCTTGTTGTATCGCTATGGGTAGGTGCAATAAGCGTGCACAACTTTGATGGCAATGAAATTAGCCTCTTAAAGAGAAGGCCCGAGTTATCTGTCAAAACCCTGTGCAAGCAATCATGTTGAAACCTTAGCCAAAATAGGTGTATCCCAAGTTTCTGTGGGAATGCCACTAAATCGGTTCAAGATTAGGAGAGTCTATGCAAGCCGCGTTCCTTGAGCGAGAGGATACACATAATTTATTACTAGGTTATATAATCTGGCTGTTCGGATTTACGGGCGCTCATAGGTTCTACTACGGTCGTCCTGTGACGGGGACCATATGGTTCTGCACCCTGGGCCTCTTTGGGGTTGGCTGGATTTTAGACGCTTTTTTGATCCCAAGTATGGAGCGTAGCGCCGAGCGTCGTTACGTTCCGGGGCGTGTGAATTACTCGCTTGCCTGGATCTTGCTGACTTATGTCGGATTTCTCGGAATCCATCGCTTTTACATGGGAAAGATATGGACCGGACTGCTTTATCTTCTGACCGGTGGTCTCGGTCTCGTCGGCGTCGTCTATGACTTCTGGACCCTCAATGGGCAGGTGTCGGAAGCCAATCAGGCGAATCCCTGATCGAGCTCCGCATAGTCTTAGTAGCGGTATCAGCCGAGCCCTGTAGTCAGGGCCTTTTTCAGGCGTTTTTCGATATCTTTAGCCGCAGGGCCTAATACCGCTAGAGCAGCGTTATTGGCCTTGAGAGTGCCTTGGCACCATGCGGCTGCCCCCTCTGTGGTCACTGCTTTGATGCGTTCCCGCTCAGCGACCAAAGATAAATCGCGTCCCGCGAGGTAGGCCCACGGCAAACGGGTGCCGATGACTTCTGGTATCGTTGGAGCGAGCTCTAGATCGACGATCGCGCGGACGCGGGCGCGCTCCAATTCATCAGCGGTGGGGCCAGTGGCGGCAAGTCGTCGGAGTTCAGCCATAAGCTCCGCCATGAACTCGTCTAGTTGATCCTGCGCGCAGGATGCACCAATGTCGAGGGTCCCGACGTCCAGACCCAGAGTCGGGTGCGCGTGAATGTCATAAACGAGACCTAGTTGCTCGCGGAGCCTACGCCCGAGGCGCGAGCAAAAACCGTCGGCCAATATGCGGCTCACAAGTTCTACGGTCTGGGCCTCACTCGACCATTCTGAACCGCAAACAAAACTGAGTTTAATCTCGTATTCGTTGTCACTATGCTCGACCCATTTTACTAAAGGGCCTGCCTGCCTTTTTAAGGCTGGAAAGCTTACCTTGGCGACGTGATTAAAATCAGACCGTAAATCTCCAAACGCCGTGCGTAGCAGAGGCAATAGATGCTCATCTCCGCCAACCACGGCAATGGCCATATTGTGAGGCACGTAGAAAGCATCACGGTAACGACGTAAATCCTCGACCGTCATACTGGCTATAGACTCACGGCTGCCAAGAATAGGCTGCGCCACGGTCGTACCCGGCCAGAGTAATGTGGAGACGTGATAATCAAGGTCTGTGCTGTATCCGTGATCGTTGGTCTCGCCGTCAAGCTCACGCGTGATAATACTGCGCTCAACCTCAATATCCGTAAACTGTGGCGTTGCGATAAAATTCGCGAATAAATCGATCACCTCGCGCGCCGTATGTTTAATGCCGGAGTACCAATATTCCGTATGCTCATGGCCGGTGGCAGCATTCCAGTCTCCGCCCAGCCACTCGAACGCCTCGGCAAGCTGAGCATAGTCTGGATAGCGCCCGGAACCGCGAAACATCATGTGTTCGAGAAAGTGAGAGACACCTGGCTTATGTTTGCCCTGCTCGAGGCGGGTGCCAACCTTTAAAGTCACACCGAGAAAGAAATGATCATCATAAGGTCGCGGTATGCTGATCAGGGTTAGCCCACTTGACAAGACCTCACGACGCCAACTGGCATCAAACTGCTCGAGTCGACTGGTGTGCATGTCGCGCGGCTCTTTACGAATCATAGCTGCCTGTCTGGTCACCTTTGGTCACCTCTGGTCACCGTCTTTGGGAGGGGCTCACGTCCTAGTGGCTTAGTTGAAGCGGAAGAGAAGTTTGTTGGCCAAATTCTCAAGATGATCCCGCGCCACTCCCGCAGGAAAGCTATGCAGGGCCGCCATGGCCTTCATCGTGAAGCCGTGCGCTCTCTCCACCGTTAGGTTGGCCGTGTCGTACTTGTCAACGAGGGTGGCTATTTCTGCCACTGCGGACGTCGTGACATCTTGATGAATCAGTCGCTGAACGCGCTCCCACTCGTCGCTACGGGCAGCCGTTTTCAATAGAATCACGGGCAGGGTTACTTTGCCCTCGAGCAAATCTGAGTGTGTCGCTTTGCCAACGATCTCGGCAGAACCGGTATAATCAAGGGCATCATCAATCAGCTGAAAGGCCAATCCCACATGATGTCCGAATGATGCAAGCGCATCACATTGAGTCGGAGACACGCCGGCCAGCAGGCCTGCCGCTTGGCAAGATGCTGCAATGAGTACGGCTGTCTTGTACTCGAGGATATTCATGTATGTGAGTTCGCTCACATCTGCGTTGTAGAGGTTTTCTAACTGCAGCAGCTCGCCATCGCTCATCAGGCGAATAGCGCGGGCAAACGTCTTAACGACGTCCATATTACCAGTAGCAGCCATCATTTCGCTGGCGGTCGAGTAGATGAGATCTCCGACCAGTACGCTGGCGGCACCACCGTAGATGCTGTTGGCTGTAGGACGGTTGCGCCGCAGCGTGCTGTTATCGATCACATCGTCGTGCAGCAGGCTAGCGGCATGGACGAATTCGGTTACTGCGGCAATAGGGTACAGGTGGTCGCCGCGGTAGCCGAGCATGTCGCTCGCCATGAAAAATAGAGCTGGCCGGATGCGTTTGCCACCAGCGCCCAATACGTGCTCCGCCACGGCCTGCGCCGTGGCAGTCTCGGTCGGAATGAACCCAACAAGGCGCTGGTTGAGCTCGGCCAAGTCCTTCTGGACCGGCGCCAAAGCCTTTTCGATCAAGGACTTAGCCAGTGCATCTAGAGCCAGTGATGGATCTACCTCGTGCAGGGGGGAATCCTCCAACCTAAAGACAACGCCCTAATTTGACAAATCAAATCCATGGTAACCAGGCATTCATTGCGACCTGCAATGATTAGTGATATGTTCCGGCGCCGCTTGACGGCGTCGGCTATATGGTGCCGGCAGTCTTGAGCGACAAGGCTCACGCAGACAGTGTGCTTACTAGGAATACATAGAGGAGTGCTGCATGGCAAGCCGATTGTCGGAAGGAGTTCTTACCGAGGGCATGGCAGGTGTATTGGACGCTGGTCATCAGGCCGTGCCGATCGAGACACCATGGACCACGTCATCGTTACTGCCGCAGCCGGTTGATATCGATGCCTTGTTACTCAGTGAAGACCCGAGCGAAGCGGTGCAAGCCGTGCTACCCCAGCAGCTTTACCATGCCATGCTGGTCAGAGGCCCCGAGGACTGTCTGGAATTGCTGCCTCTACTGTCCGAGGATCAAGTCACACGCATCCTCGACTACGACGTTTGGCGTCACGATCAATTGGAGCTGCGCCGTGCCATGAGGTGGCTGACGCTCTTTAAAGAAGTGAGTGACGAGGAGCTGTATCGGCGGTTTCGCGATCTCGACGAAGAGTACCAGCTGGGGCTGCTGGGTCCTTACATCGACCTTATTGACGAGGATCAGTACGAGAAGCTGGGCACCACTGAGCAAGATGCTCTGCATCGCTTGCCCTGCGGCACCTTGCATTACCGCATCAAGAGCGAAGATCCCGTTGTCGTTGAGTTCGTCAACCAATTGGTCGAGGCGACGCTGTCTAGCGACGTATCTTACGCGTACGCTTTACTGGCGCATGCGGCCTACAATCCACCTAACGAGGCGGAAGCTCAGTTGGCGCAGTTCCGTGCCGCACGCCTTTCGGAAGATGGCTTTGTGACGTACGACGAGAGTCTTGCGGCTTTCAGGCCCCTCGATCTCGCCGCCTTGCGGCGACGTTATCCCCAGAACTTGGACTTGGACAAAGTCGCAGCGCGTGCGTTGCCGGTAACCACCTCCGGTAAGGCTAAGCTTTTTCTTTTGGATGTCGTGGCCAATAGCGCGACGCAGCAAGGAGATCAAGGAGCGGTCGTCCAGCAGCAGCTTCTGCATCTGGCCAACTCTCTGTGCGCGGCTCTTCAAGTTGAAGCCGACGACATTGCTGGTTTAAGGCGCATACTCACCCATGCCCAAGGGCTTGTGAGTCTGGGGCTTGAATATGCTGCTGCCGGCGACATCGACGTTGGTAGGGTCATCTTGGCGACGGAGCATCCGCAAGTGCTCTTTAGAGCCGGTCTGACGCTGGTAAGCAACGTTGCCAAGGCGACCTTGACGAAGCTCGCGCAGCATAAACTCCCAGGCGCCGTCGAGATGGCTAAGAATCTTCAAATGGGCAAACCAGGACTGGTCGTCGAGGCGATCGACCGGGACCTATTGACGGTCGTTGGTTACGAGCAGGCTGAGTTACTGAAGGGCGCATGCAACAGATTGCCCGTCGTCCCGCTGCGATTGCAGGCGGAAGGCGCGCGCGGGGCCCGCATCGTCTTCGCTCCGCTTGGCAGCATGGCACAATTGGCTACTCTGGCATCTAAACTCGATGCTTTGTGTGGTTTGTTAGCCGTTGCCAAGCTTGCAGATGATGATTTGCGAGCTGCCACAGTGAGTGTTGACATGCGGCTCGTAACAGCTCTAGCGCGCGTCCTCGCTGGTGGCCAATTCACGGGCGATCCACTCTCTCAAGCTGAATTGGATAAGCTGCAGATTGGCGATGTTGCCTCCCTGCAAGACCTCGCTGCCGATGTGATGCGTAGCATCGAGGGCAGCCTGCGTCTGGAACTAAGCGGCGATGCCAGCAAATCGTGGGCCGTGAGTCAAATCACAGGAATCACTGCAGCCGACCCGGTTCAGGGTGTCATGGCTGGGTTGGCTGATCTCCTGCTACAGCTTGTCACAGCTCTTAGACATGCCAAAGATCAGGAAACCCATGCGCAAGATGTAGCATCGCAGCTCGGCGCACTGCTGCTCGCTGAAGACACTAAAGGAGGATCGCTATGACCGACGTGACTACTTGGTTCGACCAAGCTGAGTGTGAGGATCTTGCGCGCTTGCTCGATCGTAAGTTTGCCGGACTCCGTGGACCGCGTTATTTTGCCGTTGAGTTTAGTAAAGACGCACAGGGCGTCTACGCTAAGGTTACGCTGCGTAACGAGTCAGGGTCCTATTTTTATCCGGTAGAGTCACGCATCGCCTTCGCCGATACAGATCTTAGTGATCGCGCTGCGGCTATGTTCCTGCTTGATTACATGACCGAGTACTTTGCTGAGTACTTCCGCGAGGACGGGGATTGCTACCTGCCGATCGATTGGACCGAGTACCAATGGGATGGCGTAGCGTTCCAAGTCAAAGGGCAAATTCTCAACCTAGAGCTTGAGAAAATGGCCGATGAACTACTCGCCGGATACGGTGGCGGGTCAGAGCTCCTCAACTAACAAATCGACGTAAGCGCGGCCGCTAGCTCGGTTTCAAGATCTCTGGTGTTACCGGAGCCGGGTCGGTTCCATTGTGGATACTGACCCGATTCCGTCCTGATTTCTTGGCGAAGTAGAGCGCCGCATCGGCACGAGCGATCGCCTCGGCAGCAGTCTCCTTGGAAAAGGCCATCTGTGCCACACCGATTGATATCGTAACGGGAATGACGGTACCACTCATGTCGAATTTGAACGCTGCTATTGCTTCGCGGATTTTTTCTGCGGCATTGGCCGCACCAGAAAGTCCTGTGGCAGGCAGGATCGCCAAGAACTCCTCGCCACCGTACCGGGCGACGACATCCGTTTTGCGGAAGCCGTTTTTCAAAATACCGCCGACGTGTTTGAGCACAAAGTCACCGGCCTGGTGACCGTAGACATCGTTAATTTTTTTGAAGTGGTCGATGTCAAACATGACGACCGACATGGTTCTTTGGTCGGAATCAGCTGGCAGACCCTCCATGACCTTAACTTGGCTGGTCAGGTACTCCGAAAAGTAGGCGCGGTTGAAAAGGCCGGTTAGGTTGTCGGTGATCGACTGCGTAGCCTTATCTTTATAGCGGTCCTGTAGGTTCGTTTCGGCAGTGACGTCACGCAGGAGCACAAAGGCGCCGATGTTGACGCCGTTGACGACAAACGGGAAGACACCGATCGTCAGATTGAGGGACTGGTTGTTCACGGTGGCAGTACCCGTGACATCATCGTAACGGTACGGTGCTGGATTACTCAGGATTTCGGCCACAGTTAAGGGCATCCCCTTGATGTCAAAGTTCAGGAGTTCTGTGAGAGAACCGGCCTTCATGATCTGCTTGGTCTTTTGACCGGTGACGAGACTTAGGAGTGCGTTGCACTTAAGCACGCGGCCACTCATGTCCATCACGGCGAATGCATCCAGCAAACACTTGGAAAAATGCTCATGGGGTTTGAAAGCTTCCAACACATCCTGGCCGGCGTTGTCTGTGAGGTTTAGTGCTGCTTCACCCATAGCTTTACTCTCAACATTGTTTACGTTTAATTGTCTGCTATTGATTGTTTAGGTTTGTTGAAACCGAGCCCTCATCAGGACCTAGGCAGCATCTAACCAGGCAAAGAATTCGTCTTCTAGCTCTTCCATCTCCATGGCCGAGCCGCATTTTTCGCACTTCTGCTCGGACACACCGTCAGTCCCGGAACTCGGTAGGTTCCGCCCTTCCTCAAAGAGGACCCAGGTCTGATTGTCGCACTGGGCACACGAATAAGACGCGTACACAGATTTTACTTTGGCACTGCCGCGGAAGTTAGGGATCATGTTGATCTGGCAGACGATCTCAGGCGTGCACTCTTCGAAAATGAGGTTGCGCCCTTTGGCAACCTCGCGCATGAAGTTAATCCAAGCGCGTACGCCGCAGCTGTTGACGGACTCAACTTTGCGGAAATTGATGATGACGTTGGCGCCGAGAGCCGCAAGCATGGGCTTCAGATGGACCTCAGCGTCTTCGTTGATCGGGCCAGCGTAGACAAGCTGGTCCCATTCACCTTTTTTCTCGACGTTAAGTGTGATTCCCATAGGCTGACCTCGTATGAGTTTGGGGTATCCCCATGGTGCTCATCGGCGGTTCAGCCCGGGACTTGAGTCCTGTCCGAAAAAATAATGTAACTACCTGAAATTGAAGGCTACAAGTCGATTAGGTACGGGTAAGAGCGCATGAATTTGCCCAGTCGTTCCAGTCCGGATTGGGCCTGTTCCTCACTCAGTCGCCCCTCGGCCACCGACTTGGTGAACTGCAGTTCGTAGCAACCAAACATTTCCTTGAGATCGTAGTTACGCGACTGGAGGAGCTCGTCGATGGGGTCGCCTTTGGTGACCTTCGTAATTTCCCAATCTCCGTCGGCATTGATGTAAATCTCAGCCTCGTGAATAGCGCCGAAGAGGTTGTGCTCATTTGCCAGGCTCTCCTGGTAAGCGCCGACGAGGAAAAAGCCGATATAATACGGCTGATTGTTTGGCACGTGTAAATCTAGGGCGGTTTTGACATCAGCGCGGTCGACGAAGGTGTCGAGACAACCGTCGGAGTCACACGTGATATCGACGATGGTAGCCTTGTGCGATGGCTTTTCGTCGTGGCGGCTAAGCGGCATGACGGGGAACAGCTGATCAATGGCCCAAGAGTCAGGAATCGACTGGAACATGGAGAAGTTGGCCAAGTACTTGCTGACCATCACTTTTTGCAGGTCGTCGAATTCCTCGAGCTGGTGACGCTGGAAGCTTGAGAAGTACAGTGCGCGTCGACAGACCCGGCGGAACAAATCCTCCGCATAGGCGCGATCAGCCAAATTCAAGTAGCCGAGATTAAACAGCGTAAACAGCTCTTCCTGATACTCGATGGCATCGTGGTAGAACTCGACGTAATTCTTCCTGTTAATGTTGTCGAGGATGTACTTGAGTTCTTTGATGCTCTTGTGAACTTCGCCCTCAGTGTATTCGGGCAAGTCCGCCTCGATAGGCAACGCCTCTTCGCCCTGGACTTCGCGGATGTCGGTCACGACCACTGAGTGGTAGGCAGCAATCACACGACCGCTCTCGGTAACGATTGTTGGGTACTTAACACCCTCATTGGCACAGACGTCACCGAGCACGTAAACCGCATCGTTGGCGAATTCTTGCATTGTATAGTTGGCGCTCGATAGGAACGACGTCTTGCTGCCGTCGTAGTCTACACCGACACCACCACCGATATTGAGGAAGGTGGGGCTGTAGCCCATCTTCACCACTTTTGCGTAGACGCGCGATGCTTCTTTAATAGCGTTCTTGAAGCGCTTGATCTCGGTAATCTGCGAGCCGATGTGGAAGTGCAGCATCGCCAGCCGATCTTTAAGCTGGGCTTCCTCAAGCATGGCTAGACAGTTGAGAACTTCCGTCGTCGTCAGACCAAACTTGGAGGAGTCGCCGGAGCTCTTCTCCCATTTGCCGGAACCCTTGCTGTAAAGACGCACACGCAGGCCGACTTCTGGCACCACCGCGTGGTTTTTGGCCAAATCGATAAAGGTACCTAGCTCGTCGGGACCTTCCACCACCACGATGACGCGCTTACCCATGGCAGCGCCCAGGAAAGCCATGTCGATAAACTCGCGGTCCTTGAATCCGTTGCAGATGAGGAGCGAGTTGGGGGAGAGAGGGTAGCTCAAGGCGGCGACAAACTCTGTCTTACTCCCAACCTCGAGGCCGTAATCGAGTCGCTGACCGCAGGACACGACGGCGTCGATAAATTCCCGACGCTGATTCACTTTGAACGGGAATACCCCGATGTGTTTACCCTTAAAGTTGAACTCGCCAATCGCCTGGCGGAACGCCGAGTGCATACGCTCGAGCTGACACTCGACAATCTGCGGAAAGCGCAAAATCAGCGGCGTATGGATGCCCTGACTCTTAAGCTTGGCGATCACCTCGGGCAGAGACACGCTCAGGTGCTCTTCACCAGTTGGGTGGCTGACGACATGGCCCTCATCATTGATGCCGAAGTAGCCAGCACCCCACTCGTCGATACCGTAAAGTTCGCGTGCCTCTTGGATTTGGCGGATGTTCATAGGCTATGGACTCGAATAAAAAGGTGACCGAGACGGCGTAAAATGGCGGCAATGAATGTAATTTACAAGTAGAAAATTATGTGAATTGTACGCTGGCCACCATCAGCCACTAAGATTTATATTAGAGGCTGCGATTCTAGGGGCTTAACTTTAAAAATGGAAGTCTTATGCTGATTTCGTCCGGCTGGGCCAAGGGTGCGCGGCTGCAGGTACCTCCCGGAGACGCGACGCGGCCAACTGCCGTCAAGGTGCGGGCGGCGGCGCTCAATATGCTGGCGCACGACCTACCGGGAGCCCAAGTCCTTGATCTTTTTGCTGGTAGCGGGGCCATGGGACTCGAGGCCGTCAGCCGCGGTGCGGCCCGGGCTGTGTTTGTCGAGCATGCGGCACCGGCCCTAAAAGCACTTAAGGCGAACATTGCCGAGGTCGAGCGTCGCGCTAGGGTGCAGGGCCTCGATCAGCCGCCGCTCTCGGTGCTGGCGCGCTCCCTGCCGGAATCGTTGACAGCACTCAGAGGGCCTTTTGATGTCGTGTTTATTGACCCCCCTTACAATCTTGTGTCCAAGCTGGCCGTGCCACTTCTCGCCGGCATCGCAGGGCTCGTAGCTGAAGGGGGTATCGTCCTTTGCGAAAGCGCCGCTGCTGACGCTGAGGCCATTGTGGCGGCGGCCGCATCTGGCTGGCAGGTCCATCAGCAGCGAGCTTATGGTGAAACTGCACTGGTCATGCTGCTAAGATGATTGGCGCAGTCACAAGTATATCTACAGGTCCCTGACAGGAGGCAACCTTGGCACGCACGCTCAAGACAGCGCAACGGTCTGGAAAATCTCGTAAAGCAGCAGACCGTGTGGGCATATTTGCAGGTAGTTTTGACCCACCGACGCATGGCCACATCGATTTGATCGCGCGGGCCACCGAGCTAGTTGATCTCCTTGTGATCGGTATCGGCGCCTCAGAGGGAAAATTACCACTATTTTCGACCGACGAGCGCGTAGCGCTGATCAAATCGCTGTGCTCCAAGCTCAAAAATATTCGCGTTGAGACCTATAGCGGCCTGACGGTGGACTTCGCTACAAGTGTCGGAGCTACAATAAGCATCCGTGGCGTAAGATCGGCCATCGACTATGACTACGAGATGCGTATGGCGATGATGAATCAAACGTTGAAGCCGGATTTGCAGACGCTGTTTCTACCGACACGGTCGGAGTTTAGTCATGTGTCTTCGACCCTGGCCAAAGAAATTGCACGGCACGGCGGCGCTGCCGAGCTTTTGGTTCCAGCACCAGTGGCAAAGGCGCTGAAACGCAAGTTCGCGCCGTGAAGATACGCCTGATCTCAGCCTTAATAGGGCTTTTGTCCGCAGCTCCTCTCGGTCGCGCGGAGGTAGCTGCGCCCGCTACCGCCGCTAGCTTGGAGACTAATCAGCCACCAATGATCGTCAGGCACTCCCTGACTGAGGTCACTGTATTCCAGGGGGACGAGGTCACTCTGACGGTGGTGCCAGGGGGCAAAGACGTCCAAGTACGCTGGGAGAAAGAGGGGCACATTTTCTGTCGGACGCCAGGCTGCACCATCGACACTGGCAACTTGGGTTTTGGTTCTCATCGGCTCACGGTGATTGCGAGCAATTCAGCTGGAACTGTTTACCTCGAGTACAGTCTGCGGATCGTCACGGCTCCGGTGGATCACCGACCTGCGGTGGTTAGTCCGCGTATGATAAACGGCGAGGACCTACAGGGCAGTGGACCAGATGATTGGGCTGTGCGGTTGCTTGGTGGAAGGGCGACGCTCGAGGTGGACGCTACAACCTACAGAAAAAGTCGCGCCATCGGGTCCTTGGCGACCCGTCTCCCATGGGCGGCTCACCCGAAGATTACAACGGGGGCTCAGTCACAAATCCAGTGCGGACAGAGTGGTTTCATGGAGCTGCAGGCGCTCGCGGATACTGAACTCACTTTAGCCGAAACCACTGAGGGTCGTGACATCAAAGTGCACACTGGCACCCTGCGCGTGCGCCGTCTTGACGACGCCGCCAGTGCCACTACGGTCGACGCCTGTGGCTTGGCCACAGCCAAACTAGAAGCTCATGCCGATGTGATTGTGACATGCTCGAAGGATGCACCGGCGCAGATGAGTGTCCTCCGGGGATCCATCAAAGTTAGGCGTATATCTCCACCGGGTAGCGGAGAGGTATTACCGGAGCCAGGTTATACCGTTGGTTACGGACAAAAGATGATGATTGCCGAAAAGGGCGACCTCGCCGGTGACTTGCAACCGATCGAAACCTTTAAAATCCAGCCGCTGGTGACGGCGACTAGTCGTGACGTTTTGCCTGAGGCTTTGAGTGCATGGGAGATTGACGGTCCGTATCGTCTGTTGCTACCCCGCAGTAAAGACGCAACCGCCGCCAAAGCTGCCGCCGGCCAGTACATCAGTAAACAGGAATACTTGAGTGCGTTGGAAACTCTGGCACCGTTTTGGACCAAATTGGCCAAGGACGGCGACGGTGCGCTACTCATGGCGCGAGCATATGCTGGACTTTATTTATACGAGGAGGCTTTAGCGCAGATGCGTGAGGCCATCAAATTGATGCCTGATTCACCAATGCCGCATTATGAAATCGGCCGCCTCTTTGCTAGCGTCGCGAAATGGAAAATAGCTGCTAGGGCCTATGAAGGTGCCGATCAGCGAGATTACCCTAATCAGAAGGAACTGCAGTTTAGACGCGGCGAGGCTCTGGCGAATAGTGGTGATCCTGATGCGGCGTTGCGTGCCTTTAAACGCGTCCTTTGGTACCCTCCAAGCGACGACAGTAGTGTCAAATCCATGAACCAAATCGAGGAAATTAACGATCAAAACATTAAGGCAGCTTATGCGCGTGTCGGCCTTTTTTATGATTCAGCGATCCTACGGGTCGCTGATACCAAATTAGAACTAGGCGACGGTGTCACCAGGAGTAATTATGGCTCAGGCTATAAGGTGGATGCCGGTTTAAGTCTTTGGCCTTACCGTAGTGCTGAGGGGTGGACTGAGATAGCGCTTGAAGCAACTTGGCGTGATTTCATTAAACCAACCAGTCGCGAACTCGCCACCGCTAGTCAGCGTCTGCGATTTACGACAGAGATGGGCCTGGGTGGCACACGTCTGGAGCGTTTTTTTACCGCCGGTATCACTGCTGCCCTTGGTCAAGACATCATCGGTGCTGTACACCAGCTGTCACGGGTGACGGCGGGTGTGCAACTGGGCTCCCCCTGGCTCCAAAGTATGCGGATCGAGATGGATCGCAGTTTTTTGGTCGATCCGTCCCCAGGGCGCCCACGCAGTATCGAGCCGATCAGGTGGGAACTCGGGCAGCCAGGCGATTTTGCTGCCGTGCAATCATCGATCGCGTTGAGCGGCAATCTATGGGCGCGCGGGGATTGGCGCTTCGCCATGAAGCTGCTCAATCGGGTCACGGCATACCGGGCTGACACTATGCGCGCGGAAGGCTTTAGCGATAACGGTGCTGTGCTCTCTTTAGTTCGCGCCCCGCACACACGGACCACATTACAGTGGCAACTCAGTCAGAATAGTCGTAGGTTCGCCAAGTCGCTTGATGGTCGCAGCGATAACGATCTCATCATCGGAATGCGTTGGGACTTTTATTTCACGCCGGATGTGAAGCAATCACTAGAGGCGTCCTATGAGACCCAGAGTTCGACGCGTAGCGACAACAAATTTAAGCGTAAATTCGTTTGCTACGAACTTCAGGTAGATCTCTGACGCCAAGCTTTAGAAGTCCCATGCCGTAGCTAGTCCGGCGTAGGTCGACGTCATGATGTCGGCTTTCGACGTGGTGTCCACTTTGATGGTGTAGCTACTATATTTAAAGCCAACCACAGCGGTAAGAGCTTTACGCGTGATGTAAAAGCGTCCACCGAAACCAGCCTCTAGACGCGGTCCGATACTCGATTCGCGCTGTGATGCCGTGACCGTGTCCGTATCAGCGCCAGCCGCAGCCGCTTTTTGGCGTCCTGGAGCTGCCAGAGCATAGATGAAGTCGCTTTCAACCAAGGCACGCCGTGCTAGAGGGAAACTGAATCCACCACTGACGCCGTAGCCGTTAGTTACGACGTCGATGTAATCTACAGGATCAGCCGTATCATCTGGTTTACCATCAGCGTCGCCGTCAGGCGGAGCGGTAATTGTATAAGCGCTACTCGTGATGACGACACCCAGGCGTGTCACACCAAAACGATAGAGTAAATGCAGATCTTGCCATGATTGGACGATCTTACTTTTATTTAGTGCGAACGAGAAAGATGCCGAAGATCGATCGAGTTTCATCCCCAGAGAACGGTCCATCCCTGCGTACATGCCGACACCATAGGATAATGTCGTCGACGTATCATTGCTCGATAGTAAGGCGCTTTTATAGGTTGAGTAGCCCCCAATAACGTCCGCAAACGCGGTTGGGGCGAAGGGAGAACTCTCGTCCGCAACGGCATTCTGTGCGCTCAGAGCCCAGACGGCTGCTGTTACAATTTTAAGGATCCGTCGTTTCATGTGTACCCAACCTTAGGTAGTGGGGAGGGGACGTGTTAATTCTCTTCTGGGGATTCGGACGTTGCGTGGCTATTCTTTAGTCTCGTGGGAACCCTTGGGAGTGCGTCAAAGTGTAAATAATTGAAGATTCCCCAGTCAAAATGGTTGTTTTGCGTTTCAGTCGCTCTGACCAAAAATAACGCGCGGGGCATGTTCACACGGCGCTGAAAGACTGCCATCCTTAGCGTTCATCAGCCCAAGCTCTTTATGGGCCTCAGCTCTCACCATGGGGCCAAGGGACTCAGCCTCACTCAGCTGTTTAGTGAGGACCCAAGTCTTGCCGCTATTTATAACCGTCCAAGGGTCCTTGTTAAGGCGACAAGGTGCGGCGCCGGCGTGACGCCGCATGAAGTGCACTAGTTGCCCCTGGCGTCCGCTTCCTTTATCTAACCACATAAGCTGCGCAGCACCGAAAGTTAGCGTCACGGTTTTGGGTTTAAGAGGTAGGGGCGCCTCACCACTGCCCCAAGATAAATTTGCCATAGCCACACCAAGAAGCAGCGCAGCCGTATGCGAGGCAAGTGGGGGCCAGCCGTTCAGTACTAGAGAGATGCGCACAGTTCGGCCTTTATTTCAGAGATTTGGGCTGACGAGCCATGATCGATGTTTTGCAGTAGAGCGCAAAGGGCAGGTTGTGCGCCTGATTCGACGCGATAAGGTGCATAAATATCACTACGCATCGGTATGCACAGTGCTGTTTCGGGTGGATGGGTGCTAGGTATCTGCAATCTAACCTGCGGACCGCTTGTTGCAAGTAAGGCAAGCGAATCCCTGCAGTAAAGTGGTGAGTCGTGCTCATTGTCTAGAAGAAATAAAGCTCTGTTTGTAGCCCGCGCCAGCGTGATCAGAGCTTGAACCAATCCTAGATTAAAAGCGTTAATCGTAAGGCAGATTAAAAGAGCGGGCATGATTCATTCCTCAACTAGAGCGTCCATGCGTGTTAGTAAGCTCACCCAGTTAGCCTTGACAGGTGATGTGGAGGAGCTCTCTAGGTGCAAGGTGGTTGTCAACCCGATCGCTCTTGCATGATCACAACCTCCACCCTGACGCGGCGTCGAGTTCAAAGGGTAATGCCTAAAAAGTTGATCGCGCATCTCCAGAGCAAGAGATGGTACATCATCATGACCGCTCCCCATGATGTGAGTGAGAAAGAGAGAGGAAACCTTAAGGTTGGCAGCCGCAGCAGCTAAGTGACCACAAAGTTTTAAGTTTCGCTCGTCTTGCCAGTGTGACGCCGTCTCACTACTCAATTGATTGAGTTTAGTAAACGTCAGTAGTTGGACGCGAACCAAGTAAAACGCCATCGCCAGCAGCAAGGTTGTTGCCATCACCTGCATCTCGACACTCTGGAAGAATTGTTATGTCCTATCACCGATGACGTTAAATCACAGACCTGCTCAACGGGGAAGTGACATGAGCCAAGACATCCTTAGATGTCCGCTAGGCCGCTGCGCGCTTAGTTGCATCACTCAAGAATTTATCGATCACCTCGCGTGCTTCATCATCCGGCTCGAGGAATTCGATGCCGTAGATACCATCGCTTGCCTTGCGGGCAACGCGCCCACGAGTCGTGAATGGGCCAATGAAGCGATCGCTACTTGCTGTTAGATTCAGGCCCGTGCCGACCCTTAGGATCCCACGGTCAGTCCGCAGCAGCATGCCATTGAAAGCTAGGTCTATGCTTTGCCCGTGCACGGTCACTTGGTTTCTAAGTTGCAGAAGTACTGAGGCATCGCAAGGGATGCGCGGGCAACCTTGGCGCTTGTCCCCCTGAAGACTCTCTTTAAGGTCAGCCTCAATTCCAGCGAAGTCACGTACGTCCTCCGGGCGCATCACATGCCATATGCGCATGGCACGGATACCTCCGTGGCGCCCGAGGCTTATGACCTCTTCCGCTAAGAGCGGGCCGCAGACTTGCGAGGCATGTGCTGCCACCATCCAAACGCGCTCCGGATCGGGTTTGAGTCCTATCGATCGCAGCTTGATTTTTTCGAGGCTCATAGTACGCACCTAAGTAGGAGTTATCAGTTGCCTCAAGTACTCCCACACCTCTTGTCGGTGCCACTTTAAATTACTTTAGAGAATCCTAAAAAAATATGTAAATTCAATGTGTTGTTGCGGCCTATCGGATGAGAGACACGAGTTTATTTTGTCCCAAAAGCAGCGCTAATAGGCGGTCAAAGCCAAGGGCGTTTCCCGAGCACGCAGGGATGCCACGGCGCAGAGCCGCGTAGAATGCCTGGTCCTCCTCTGGGACCTCGTAGCCCAGTTGAGCGCGCCGTTGGAGACTACTGCGAATGCGCGCTGCGTTGGCGTCGGCATCGAGCAATTCTTCGAACCCGTTGCATAGCTCGACGCGCCCAATGTAAATCTCAAAGCGTTTAGCGGTACCGTCACGCACCGTTGCTAACGCCGCTTGTGACTCAGGGTAGTCGTAGAGCACCGCGGCACCAAGAGCTTCGATACCAGGTTCGACGCGCTCGAGGAGTAATTTGAAAAAGGCAGTCTCAAAGTCATCGTCATCCCGCAGGGAAACGGCACCCGCACGAATCCCTTTAGCTGCCAACGCTTGATCTTCATCAATGAGTGAGACGCCTACCCAGCGCTCGAAAGCTTCAAAGACACTGATTCGTTCGATTTTGGCAGGCAATTTTAAATGGGACCCGAGAGCGTTCCGGCAACTTCTTATCAGAGCTTCGGTCTGGTCGATCAAACCGTGAAAGGAAAGACCCACCTCGTACCACTCGAGCATCGTGAACTCTGGATGATGCCAATCTGAAGTTTCACCCCAATTACGAAAACATGGCGCCAACTGAAAAATGCGGTCAGCTCCCGCGGCCAACAGCTTTTTCATATGAATCTCGGGGCTAGATCTCAGGTAGAGCGGGTGCGCTTGGCCGCTGTGATCGACCCATGCCGTTTTAAAATAGCGGAGATGTACCTCGATGCCGGGCGTTGTTACCGCGATCGGAGTGTCGGCTTCGAGGTAGTCGCGCTCAGCGAAAAAATCGCGAATTGCTGCCTTTAGTCGGGCTCTAGCTTTGAGCCCCAAGACGATGTCGTTCTTCATATGCCGGCTTAGCTTTACTCGTGTTTTTTGGCTTTGCGCGCTTTCCGGAGTTTGACAAGCTTCGCAACTATTGTCGCCAGTGCTGTACCATCAGGAAATTTATCGTGCTGCACCTGCGTGTATCCTAGAGGCACACCGGTGGCTAGTTCAAAGGCGTCGTTGATACTGCGAATCGGGAATATCCTGAATTTTCGAGCGTCTATCGCTGCGCGAACCTTTGCATGAAGCATCAGATTTGGCACATTTTGTGCCGGAATCAAGACGTCGTAACTCTTGCCTTTGCCGATGAGTCGCGAGGTCTTAAAAAAGCCCTCAACTTTTTCGTTAATGCCCCCAACTGGCTGTACATCACCGAACTGATTGAGACTTCCCGTCATCGCGACGTGCTGATGGACGGGGATTTCGGCGAGCGAACTAAGCACGGCCACTGTTTCGGCCACCGTGGCGCTGTCACCATCGATGACACCGTAGGATTGCTCGAAGCATATGCTGGCAGCGACTCCCAAGGCTTCTTCTTTCGCCAAAATAGCATTGAGAAAACTGCTCAGAATGAAGATACCCTTGTCATGAATCTTACCCGAAAGGCGGCTAGCACGCTCAATGTTGAAAATGCCTTCACGCGTCATCGAGACGTTGCAGGTGATGCGTCCCAGCTTGCCGAATGAGAAATCGCCTAGGTCATAAACGGCAAGTCCGTTGACCTGGCCTATGCGGCTGCCGTCTACTGTGAGCATGATGTCTTCATGGCGTACCATGTCGAGCATTTGCTCTTCCACCAAGCTCAAGCGGTGGTGCTTCAGGTCTAGCGCTTGCTCGACGTGAGAGCGTGTCACTTCCTTCGCCTTCTCACCGCGAGCAAGATAATCACTTTCGATGGTGAGATCTTTAATCTCAGCAAATTGCGTGGAGAGGTAGCGCTGATCCTCGACCATTCGTGAGCCGTATTCGACGACTGCCGCAATGCCATCGGCATTAAAGGGCAAAAGTTTTTCGACATGCGTGCGCGTTGCTATAAAACTAGCGTAAGCATTCACAGTCTCGGCATTGCGCGTCATGCGATGATCGAAGTCAGCTTTGATCTTGAATATTTTGTGGAAGTCCTCGTCGCCCGAATGGAGGAGATGATAGATGTCGTTGTTACCGATCAGGATAACTTTGACATCGAGTGGAATCGGTACCGGTCTTAGGCCTGACGTGGGCAGTAGTGAATACTGCTCGCCCATATCCTCGATGAACCCCAGCCGATTTTTCAATGCCCGCTTGAGCGTATCCCAGATGCTTGTGGTCTTGAAGATGTCCATGGCGTTCAGCACCAGATAACCACCGCTAGCGCGGTGGATAGCGCCGGCCTTGATCATGGTGAAGTCGGTCAGGTACATACCGTGTTCGACGTTTTTTTCAATACGACCGAACAAATTATAGTAGGTCGGATTTGACTCGATGATGACGGGGGCGCCTTGAACATTGGTGTTGTCGACGAAGACATTGACTTTGTATTTGACGAAGCGATCGCGCTCCTCGTTCATCAAATGCGCAGGCTCTTGCTCCTGGTCATGGCTTTCGTCGACGAAATCGAGCAGATTCTCAAGAATATGATTTTTGACTGCGGTCAGGTGAGCCGCAATTTCGCTGTGGTCCTTGTATTCTTCGAGTAGGGGATCAATTTCGCGACCGACGAGATTGAGGCCAAGATCGTTGCGTAGGGACTCGACAAAGCCGCTCGTCTCTTGCTCGATTGCGCGGACCTTGCGCGCAAAGTCGAGCACCTCAGGCTCAAGCTGCGATCGTCGGTCTTCAATCGATTCACGATCGACATCGCCGAGTTTGCTATATTCTTTTTCTGTAAGCGCGCGTCCATCGACTACCGGGATCGTCTCGATGCCCATGCGTGTAGACTTGATGACGAAATCCATGGACTTGGCCAATTTTTCGAGCTCGGCGTAAAGCTTGGCCTTCCGCTCGTTCGACGCAGATACGTAGGCGTTAACGGCGTTTTCGTAATCTTCGCTCTGAAGGGCCGACGGCACAAGCTCGCGCAGCTGCTTGATCAGCGCATCCATCTGCTTCTTGAATTTCCGCCCTTCGCCGGCCGGCATCTTGATGGCCTTGGGCGATTCGGTATCCTCAAAGTCGTACACGTAGATGTAATCAGAGGGGCGCGGTGAGTCACTTGACCATTGCTCCAGGAAGGAGCGGATGACGCTGGTTTTACCAGTACCCTGAATTCCAGCGACGTAAATGTTGTAGCCGGGTTTACGAATCCCCAGCCCCATATTGATTGCACCAACGGCACGATCCTGGGCGATGATATCGTGTGATTTGCCAAGGTCCGAAGTGTCCCGGAATTTAAAGAGACTCGTTGGACATTTGAGGTAAGTCAGACGCGCTGGCACTGGTTTGGGGAGTGTCCAGCGCGTCGCCTTTGCTGCCGCTGGCTTCTTACGCTCGGTCGGCCGCAACTGCTTTTTAGACACAGGTAATCCTTTTTACGTTACAGAACCCGCAGCTCGCGCACGACCTCGTCGTAGCGTGACATGAGATTGTGATGTGCTGCCTGATCTTTGATGGTTTCCAGTACGTTCTCGATTAACTTTCTGCCACGTTGAGTGCTGTCGTCCATAAAAACTTGGCCATAAGCATCGATAAAGTCTATTGCTTCCTCAATCCATGCGGCCGACGGCGTGGTCATGCAGGCATTGATACCCTTGCGCAACCATTGGCTGAGCTCCTGCATGTTAGCTTCACTCTTCGCTCCAAGCCTAAGACACTCACCGCATAATGTAAGCAGTAAATCCTCAGGCAGGTCTTTTTCGTTACAGCCGACGTAGTAGCCGAGCGTCTTATAGGCGTTGCGCCAGTTCTTGGCGGCAAGCAGCACGCGAACCTTCTCCATCGTGTTGTCGTAGGCGCGGATGGCTTTTTCCCGACGCTCATCGAGACGTTTTTGCCGGGCAGCAAGCTCCCCAGACATGCGCTCTTTTAGACTGCTCAACACCTGTGCAGCCTCAATCTGGGTCAGGGTCTCGTGGACCTCCAGTTCGCGGTCCAGCGTGTCGGACAAGATATCCACCACCTGCGGTACACCAGTCTTGGTCTTGTCAGCGATCTGGGCCAGAGTCCAACTTGTGGCCTCGGGCCACTTCCCAATAACCCTCTCGAGTTCACAGATAAAGTCGAGCATCATCGAGGCCTTCCCCATTCCATGGTTGAGACGTCCACTATCCTTTGCGGCGTCTTGTTAGGATAACATGGGGACTCGGCAGGAAGTATCGAAAAACTAACAAAAAAAACTACCTCGGCCATAATCAGGCTTAAGCCTGATAGCCAAGATATTTTTTCTCAAGATAGACCAGAGCACCAAGTTAACGTTGGTAAATTACCAACATTGCGGGTACCTACCTGGTCTAGTCCTGATGTCACCGACGCTTAGACTGTCCGCAGCTGGCGACGCTTACGCATCATCCTACGCTTTTTACGACCAACTTTGCGGCGACCTTTGGGATGTTTTCTTCTGTGTCTAGAACCGTGCAAGTCAGAACTCCAACTGCTAGTGATATAGGGCTGCCGAAGTTAACCAGGACATTGCAAAAGTGCAAGTACATTTTCAGCTCTGGTGTGTCTTCTGGTGTGATCCGTGGCGCTTCTCCAGCACGTCAGCCATTTGGTTGAGTTTGACTACCAGATCATGCAACTCATCTTTTTCGCGAATTTTGCAACGAACGGTGTAATCGCCCTCAGTGACTTGCGCGACGAAACGTTCGATGCTGACTAAAGGGCCGTAATATCTGTGTGTTAGCTTGAACACCATGGTCAGCATGACAGCAATGAATAAGGCTAGCATGGCCCCAATGCGGATAGCATTGGTGTAGAACACATCGTTTGTCACCAGTTCCCACTGAATGTTGGGATCGACGACGTGAAATATACCCATCACGTGGTTGTACTGATCCTCGAATGCGATCACAAACATCAGGGCGCAGATGCCGACGAAAGCCACCGATACGCCGATGACATAAAGGCCAAATTTGATCTGTTTAAAGGGCTCGATGACAGTCGATCTGAGACTGCGGCGGGCTCTCTCTAAATCTGTTGTGGTGCCTGCACTCACTGCGATTCCTTTCGCCTTGGGGGTACTTTTTACCCTTGGTGGAAGTATCGGCAGCCAAGCGGAAATCTTTAGGTCCCTATATGCACCGGTTGACCGGTAGTCTCCAAGACGTTGAACCAGGTTTCGCCCCCGGGGTTAATAGCTTGTTTGCGGCCGCTCAGAGCCGCCATGGGAACATGGGTCATCAGACCATGCCAGTAACCAATCAAAAGCCCTGACTTACCAGCCATTGCCGCGTGAACGGCATTTTGTGCCAAACGCGCACAGAGGAGCTGGTCGGTAGGATTGGCCGGGGCTGACCTTATCAGGTAGCTGGGGTCTATGTACTTTAGGGTCATATCCAGCCCCCGCGCCTGACAGTGCGCCGTAATATGCTCCTGCAGGTACGTGCCAATGTTGCGGAGCTTGACGTTCCCCGAGGCATCGTGCTGCTGCGCTTCGCCAGCGAAAAACTGCTGCCCCGCGCCCTCAGCAACGACGATGACACAGTGACGCCTGGTCCGGACGCGGTCCTCAATGAGCTGCAGCAGCCCGTTGCTTCCCTCGAGCTTAAACGGCACCTCAGGAATCAAACAAATGTTGGCCTGGCCAGCCGCAAGGCAAGTCGTCGCCGTGATGTATCCTGCGTGACGTCCCATCAACTTGACCAAGCCAATGCCGTAGGGGGCGCCAGTCGCCTCGACATGGGCGGAGTGTACCGATTGGGTAGCGATGGAAACCGCGGTTTCAAAGCCGAACGCCCGGCGTACGAAGGGAATGTCGTTATCGATGGTCTTGGGCAAACCGACGACAGCAATCTTCAAGCCGCGGCGTTTCACTTCGTTCCAAATGGCGGTGGCACCGCGCATCGTGCCGTCACCACCGATTGTGAAGAGCACGTTGATGCCGTGCGCCACCAAGTGGTCGACGATCTCCGTCGCGGGAGGGGTGCCGCGGCTAGTGCCGAGTACCGTACCACCTTGCATGTGGATGTCAGCCACGCTATCGGGTGTCAGCTTACGTGGCGGCTCAGCTTTGGCGCCTAGGCCACCGAAACCATAGCGAATGCCGAGGATATCGCGACAGTTGTAGCGAAACCAAAGTTGCAGCACGAGGCCTCTGACGACGGCATTGATACCCGGGCAAAGTCCGCCACAGGTGACAATAGCCGTGCGCGTCTTGCTCGGATCGAAATAGATGCGTGAGCGTGGTCCGGCAACCTCAAAGCCTTCTTGTTCTAGGGGTTTAGCCCCATCCGTGGCAGCACTGAGAATCGGATTAAGGGCGATCCGCTCGGCATCGTTAGTGAAGCGAAAGCCGTCCACCCGCTCGATCGGAGATGGGTAGCTAGCCTCACCTAGATTTTCAATGCTAAAGCGCCCTGCCATGTGTTATCACCCTCGCGGTTTTCATGGTGTGTCCAACTCACCCAATTATATATTGTCAAATCGACCATTTGGCGAGCCCATGGCGCAGCGAACTAGAGAAATTTACAAACCAGGCGACATCGAGACCAATCTGATCGGTGTCACTAGCCAGCAGTTGGCCCACAGTTTAAGCCAACGCGGGATCGCCGCTGTACACGCGCGGACTTTGTTTCGGCGCCTCTATAAAGATCTCGCGGTAGAGCCTTGGACAGATCCGACATTGCCGCGGGGACTTGCCGCGCATTTGAGCGCCCACGGACGTCTCGAGTTACCGAACATCAAAAAAGCCCTACGCTCTGGTTACGATCAAAGTGTTAAGTTTCTTTGCGAGCTGCGTGATGGGCGCGAAATTGAAGCCGTGCTCATGCCAGAAAAGGCGCGGCTCACGCTGTGTCTCTCGTCTCAGGTTGGTTGCGCTCAGGCCTGCGTCTTCTGTCACACGGGGCGGATGGGACTGACGCGGCAATTAAGTGTCGCGGAAATAGTTGGGCAACTACTTCTGGCGCAAAGATGGGTGGCCGCCAATCCCGAGTGGTTGCACGACGTGAGATTAAGTCCCGGGACCCGGATCAGCAACGTCGTCTTTATGGGGATGGGAGAGCCGCTTGATAACGTTGAGGCGGTGAGTCAGGCTGTCACAATCATGACCGATCCGTACGGTCTCGCTCTTGGTTTGGCACACATTTCGATTTCAACTGCCGGCCACCTGGAAGGCATCAAGCAGCTTTATGCGGCTCATCCCAAGGCTAGGTTGGCGCTCAGCGTGCATAGCGCTTTTGAGAGTAAGCGGTCGCGCATCATGCCCATCAATAAGCGTTGGCCTCTGGCCGCGGTCGTTGGCTGGTTGCGTGAGCATCTCGGGTGCGATGGTCCTCCCGTCATGTTTCAATACACCATGATTGCTGGTGTAAACGATAGCGATGATGATGCAGAAGCTTTGCGCGCCCTGACTTCCGGGCTAAACGCCAAGATTAATCTGATACCATTGAATGATGTTGCGACATCGCGTATGTCCGCTCCCGCTCCGGAGCGTATCCAAGCATTTCGTGACCATTTGCACCGCGCAGGCATTCGCGTCATGGTGCGCTACAGTAAGGGCCAAGATATTGCTGCCGCATGTGGCCAGCTGGTAGCTATCGAGGCCAAAAACAAGACGGCCCTGAACTAGAGGCTCTGAATTAGTCTGCTCCGCTAGCGGGAAGTGTCAGCACGTCTGACCACGGCGATGTGGACGTGCGCCCGTTTTCCTCAGTGCAAGTCAGGCGGAGGCGGGCCTCGCCAGTATGGTCGTCGCCTAGCACAATTTTGCCGCTGCTGCCATTCTCGAAGCGTGCCGCGATCATGACTTTACCCGACGCTGTTCCCACCAAGGTGGCAGCACAGTTGAGAGTGCCAAGCAGTCCTGATGGTGTCGCCGCAACGTGGAGGCTGCGGCCTTCGACCGTGGCGCCAATGGGACTCCAAGTCACACCTGGCAGCGTGGCCGCACTCTGAGTGGTTAAAATACGACGTGCGGTACCAAATTCCTTGCGCTCGTTGACGGCCTGGCCGGCGATCACGCCCTGGTAAAGACCGAAGAGTTTAGTCATGAAGTGCAGGCGCCGTCCGACTAAAGTGATTTCCTTGGTCGGGATGATACCGATCACATTGCGCTGACGCATCGGGTCGGCTGCTATATAAACTACCGAAACCGCAGTTAAGTCGGGATCAGCGGCGGCAAGCGTGCCGTAATCGGCGAGCGGGAGTGCCATGGCGAAGGCATCTGCCGCTGGTGCGCTATTGTCAGCAGAAACGACGATCGCCCGTGTGGCCTCCGTTAGGCTCATCTCGTTACTTTGTCCCACCTGGCTCGGTAGATCCGGGTGTAAGATGGATTCCCCCTGTTCCAATTTTACGACAGTCGTTGCCTTAAGTGATCCAGGCGGGAAAAGCACGGCAGCTCCGCGTATCGCACTCCCGGCGCTGGCGTTTATCTGCTGAGGCCTTTCGCTTTCGCCTTGAATTTCAGCAGCAACGACACCGCCCACATCTTGGACCACGCCGGCCATTTTGGTGCCGCTGTCGTCGTTATCGCCCGAGTCTGTAACTTCGATGCAGGCTGACGCTAGCCACAGGCAGCACGCAATTTTTGTAGGTCCCCTCATGCCAAACTCTCCGAAGGCTTGAAGACGCTTCGGAGAGATTGGTAAAAGACTTGAGTTTAATTTTTTATCTATTAAATTCGGTTGGTTGCGTCATAGGTAATACTGGAGTTTAGTGTCCCCCTGCGAGGTCTTGGCTATGAACTTTTCCAGGCGCTTTTCGGCGTCGCCAGTAAACTGCACAAATCTAATGCCTACCCCCATGATTTGGTTGCCGTTTCGCAGGTTTCGAACCACCAGACCCTTAATCTTGACCGGCTTTTTGCCGCCCGGAAGATCGAATTCTACAATAATATCGGTCCCCTCTGGGATTTCTTCTGTGGCGGCGACGAGCATGCCGGACTGCGAGAGATCGCTAATCGGACAGGTCATTTCCGTGCCGTTAAAGGCGCAGCGGACGTCCCCGGCTCCTTCCACGCGCTCCGTCGTTCGGGTCTTCTGCTCCAAAAGCTGCTTTAACTTTTCAATAAAGTACTGCCGCGGCAGAGGCTGCTCCACAAACAGATCTGCGCCCGCTTCGAGTGCAGCAGCTTTCACACGAGCCGAAGTCCTGACGCTAGTCAAAACTATCGGTACAGCGGCAAAATTCTCTTGCGCCTTAAAGTGACGCGTGAGAGTGGTCCCATCGACGGCGGCGTAATCGAGATTGATCACGATGAGGTCGATCTTTTCCTTGGCCATAGTTTTGCAGGCTTCTTCGTAGTTGCCCGCAGCTCTTACGAAGACACCCATCTTACGGTAACCCGCCCGGTCTAAATCGGTTGTCACAGCTTTATCGTCAATCAGGATCATCCGAATGAATTGTGCATCGCTCATTTACCGACTCCTTCTGGTGCATGCTGCACACAAAGGTGCTTCGGAAAATCTCGAAATAGATTTAGGACAAATTGCAAAAAATCTTCTAATAAACTAGAATTATTTAATTATTTCTCCTTGTTTGGAGGGAAACCCAAGCATGCAGGACGATCGTCGTGCAAAAAACAGACTAGATCTGACCTTGGTCGCACGAGGCCTAGCCGATACCATTGAGGCGTCCCGAGCCCTGATCATGGCCGGTAAAGTTCTGGTCAACGATCAGCGGCGCGATAAAGCTGGAGACCTTGTGGCTGCAGATGCCACGGTACGGGTCAAGGAGGCAAGCCGCTTTGTTAGTCGCGGTGGCGAAAAACTAGCCGCGGCCCTCGCTGATCTTCAATTGACGGAAGTGATCAGGGGGCTGACAGTGCTCGACATTGGCGCCTCAACGGGCGGCTTCACTGACTGCTGTTTGCAGCACGGAGCCCAGCACGTCGTTGCGCTGGATGTGGGTAGTAATCAACTCGCCTGGGAGTTGCGCACGAACCCGAGGGTGACTGTTCTGGAACAGACGGATGTGCGCCAGTTTGTTCCTGCGGAGCAACCCGCCATTCAATTTGTCGTCGCTGATGTCAGCTTTAACTCGCTGGCACGCCTTGCACCAGCGGTAGTGGCTGCAGCACCGGGCGGTGGTGTGCATTTTCTTTTGCTGGTTAAACCGCAATTTGAGCTTGCGCGCGACCTGGTGCCCGACGGCGGCATCGTGAACGACCCGAGTCTGCGACAACTTGCCGCAACCCAAGTGAGTCAGGCTTTTGCCGCTGTTGGGTTGAGCCAGTGCAAGGTTATCGACTGTCGACTCCCAGGACGTGCTGGGAACCAGGAGCTCTTTTTTTACGGTAAGTCGTGATTGTCAATCTGCGCAGAACTCAGTCCATGAAGAGTTCTTGCGTATGCCTGACGCAGAAATAAAAATGTGCCGCGTCTAATGCATCAACCCAGATCGTGTCATTAAGGTAGTCGTAATGCGCTGCGATCAATCTGTGTTCGATTGCTTCCAACACGGATTCAATCTCTAAGCTATAAAGCTCACACATCCCCGCCAGTGCAAGACGCTGTCCACGGTACTGCTCAGGGTTGTGACCGAGCTCGTACAAAGCTTGCGCGAAAGCTTCTTTACTGACCTGCGTGGGCATCGAGACCTCCAGGCTATGGGGTTAGATTGTTGTTATGGGTTGGTGCAAAAGAGGGGGCTGGCGCGGTGAGTTCTGACTCTCTAATTGTAGCTAAAATGCATGCGCGGAAACAACGGGAAATCTTTGCAGCGCATGCTGTTGCCGCCGTGCGAAAGATGCCGTGTTAACGCCCATTAAAGTCGGTCTCAAAGCCAGTTGGCTAAGCTTTGATTCATGGCGTCAGTGAGCGCCTTATGTGGGTTGAAGACCAAACGTGGCACCTCGACAAATGCCATATTGGCAAAACTACTATTGCCTACGAGCTCGTAGATGACCGTCTCAAAATAGACAACGGACTCACCGCGGTAGGTCTTTTCTGCCATAATCCAAAAATCCTGATTTCTCTCGGTGTAATATCCAGGATCGTTTGGTATTTCGACGGCGCAAAAGCCAGGGTTGAAATGCGTGGCCACGGCGGCGTCTTGCAGAAATGCCTGGCGATCGGCGGGAGAAATATGCGGTAACTCCAAACTAACTTTGATAGGCGGCTGACCGGGGTCTTTTTCGATAAAACAGGGAGTGCCACCTACGTCGTTACCGGTGTTAGGCACCTGACCCATCAGATTGACTGGTCGTGCGTAGAGGCCCTTCAGTTCAGCGGTTGTGGGATGTTCGCTGACCACACTGTGGAAGAGGCGCTGTTGCAGCAACTTGAGAGCGGCAATTGGGCTAGTCATCGCATTCTCATGGAGTCGATGATCGCCCGGCAAAAGTTGCCGCATGAGATCTCTGGCGTTGTAAGCTGCGTGATCGAGCTGTCCCAACGCTAACGTTTCCCTAATACCGCACACAGCGGTGAGAAGCTGCCTATGCAGCGTGAGGAACTTGAGCGTGGCCGAAGTCGCCTCGGGGCCGCATCCCATGATGTTATCGATGTTACGAATAAAAAGTGAATCGGCAACTATGTTGAGTGCACGCGCGGCCGGAAAAAGCTTGGTGATTGCTCCGTGTCCCGCTGGCACTAAACTGGGTTGCCCCTGGTGATCGAGTACAGGTGTACCATCGCGGTGAAAGCGAATGGTCGATAAATCCGGTCCCTGCTCGAGAACCATGGACTTAAGGTCGGGAGAGCCATAGCGTTGCTCCTTGGCATAGGCAATTTCTGCCAAAAAAGCCGCCGTGCGTCCTGCCGGAGCCACATAAACCTCGCCACTGAGGCTGCCAAGGGCGGCGTGCTCCCAGTGCTTCACGGTCAGGAAAGTGGTGCCATCCTTAACGCAAGGCATCAGCGCTTTGGGTAACTGAATGGCTTCTTTCAGCTGGGTTAACCCTGCTGTGGTCAGAGACCTTGCGATCTCTGGATGAGCCACTAACTTTGCTAAGGTCTCGGGCAACGGCCAACTGAGTGCCCCCTCGTGAGCCATACCGCGTAAGCTTGCTTCGACGGCAGTGAGGTCTGCGGCCTCGAGAGCTTCGCTGAGAAGATGCAGTGGTTGCGAGTAACGGCTTGCCGCGCCAGCGGCCAGAACGAAACCTAAATAGCCCTGTCCAGCCGGTGTCTTGGCCAGCTCGGGTAGAAGCAGCATACTGCCGCTTCCGGGCCTACAGGTGTCGAGCATGGGGAACGTGCGCTTTATGTCCCCGGCTATGGCACGCCGAAGCTGCCTGCCATGAAACTCGATATCATGAGGCTCAAGTCCGAGGGCGCGAAGCTTAGTGGTCCAATTGTTGTGTTCGGTTTTCATAGCCGGAGTTTGCCATGGTGTAGCTTTCCTGTCCATGAGAGCTAGGCAAGTCCAGCATCATTTCGCGTATGACGGCAAGGGCAAATGTCGGTAGCTCCCGTGCAGCCAAGACACGGAGCAACTGGTTGGCCTCGGCCTGGCCAATATCCCGGCTAATTCTGCGAAGTGCTGCGCGCAAGGCTCCAGGGCTCAAGGCAGGCTCTTCCCGTACCAGAGTTAAAAGATCTTCGGCCTTAAGATGGGCGCTGGAAACTAGTGCTACTTGAAGGTCACTATCGTAGCGACTTAACTGTCCTTGGCGATTCAGTATGGCCGAGGGCATACCGTTAGCAACGGCCTCAGCCGTGATTTGGCTGGCAAGTGGCAGATTGCGCCACTTCTTCGGTCCATCGGCCGCAATCAGGCCCCGCTCCGTCAAGAGTTGGCAGATCGCTTCCGGCCCAATCGGCTCCGACGTCTCACACGCCGCGGGCACAAGCTCGGACACTGCCGCGCTGATTTCCCGTAGGGACATGGTCTGTTTTTCGACGAACCTGACGAGCAAGTCGAAGATCCAATCGCTGCCGTGTTCTTTGATGATCTGCTCCCATGGACCAGCGGCATCCAAAAGGAGATAAGAGAGGCGCGCGCGCTGCAGCGCCCATGGTGAAGTGGTGAGCTCACTAGCCAGGGAGCTTACGGCATCAGCGATTTCGTGGTCGAGTTCCGCCAAGTAGCGGACGACTTCCGATTGTTCTGAAATAAGTCCAAGCGCCTCTTTAATGCGCCCTAATAAATTGCGCCCTATGCCTAAATCTGTTTCAAGCTCCAGTTCGTTTTGCGAGAGTGCTGTGGCGACGCAGATATATTTGAGAAAGTCCCGATCACTGCGTTGTGGAGGATTCAGATTCTGTTTAGCCGCGCCGATGGCGCTGCGTACACAAGCCGCTGCGAGTTCCTCAGGAAATCCGAAATGAGTTGCAAGGTGATCGATCAAGATCGGTGTTAAGAGCGGACAGCTCAGCCAGCTTCGATGTCTCATGGCAGCATAAAGCAGCGTGAACGCAGCAGCATTGAGAGTACCCCTGGGTACGAGGCCATTGCCCAGTATCGGTGCAAGTGCATGGTCGATAGCCGCAGCTACCGAGCCGGTAATTGCCTCTAAGCGTGGTGCGTTGAGAAAAGCTAATCTGTGGCGCATTTGCGCTAGTGACATCAGTTGATTCCTCATCTTGAAGTTTACCAATTGCCGGATTCACTGCTCTTGGGGCGAATTGATTATAGCAAGCCTGACGCCTGGGGGGGCGTTACCGGCTAAAGTTTAAGCCTGAGATGTAAATGGCCGATACCTCACATGGACGCTCTCAGCTTCAAGCTGGGTGGCGCCAGGCCCCTCTGTTTATGTCGTTAACCATACGTAATGCTTGATTAATTTTGTCGTCCACGGGAGCCGAATGGGTGCGTAAGGAGAGCAAAAAAGGAAGCGAAGCGGTACTGACGGAGCTTGGATTTGAGTCCGAGTCGCGGCAGACGTGGACGCTTTGGCGTTTGCCTCCCAAAATTTTGCAACACAAACAAAAGTTAGCTGAAAAGCCTGTTACCAAAGCACATTCGCATCGTGTTGCAAGTCCTTGGGTGACGAAGGAGTGTGAGCTTGCAGCGCGTAAAGGCTCCTTAGCGGTACATAAACTTCAGCTCTTTTTGGATAAAGACAATGTCATTAAAAATTTCGAAAACCTAACCAAAAAATACCTTGGCGCGCGAACCTCAGGTAATTTTGTCTTCAATAGAGATGGGTCTTTTTGGTGTCTTTTTGAATTCAGTCGCGTGACGCGTCGCGATCCCAATCAGCCTCAGGATCCGGTGGGTGGACTTTCACTGGTTGGTGGCGGCGTCGGTGGATTCAAGGTACGCATCCTGTCCGATGGCATTGAGGGGCAGGTCATTGTTTCAGACGTATTTGGATTCGGCTTCGTACCCTTTGTATTCGTGACAGTGACTCTACGGTTTTTAGCTGAGGCTCTGGGACTAAGGACTTGGGGTGAGATCAGTCGAAAAGACAGCGTGCCTTTCACCATCTACGAACTAAGATTTCCACTTTTGGCTCCCACGTTAGTGGCACTTGCAGAGGCCGGCACTAGTCCGGCAATATTGCGTCACCTAGAGGCTGCTTGCGCAGATGCTAAAGGACTCTATAGTCCGTCTGTACGCTGCGGAGATGATGGACTCTATGTGAGTTTAGCTGCTGAGGAGCGTGAGACGCCTTTCGGCCAAACCGATGTGACTTACGTGCCAATTGAGGCTCTCGAGGCGCGCGAGCGGATCGAAGAGTGTCGCGCGGTTGATAAATTGATGATCGCAGGCAAGCTCAATCAGGCGCTTGAGCTTGCCGTCGAACAGGGCCGGACTGAGGTCGATCCCTTGTATCTATGGCGAAGGTTAGCCATGCTGGGGGTCGTCGGCTGTGGTGATCATACAGAGATTTTGCCCATCAGCCGCACCTTAGAGTTAGAGCCCGATCACAAACTGTTTCACTCCTATGCCGTACAACGCGCACTCACCACTGGTGCTCACGCGCTAGTGCTCGAACATCTGTCACGGATTGGCGGCCAGATCATGAAGGAAGTCCGCGGTGCGGATCATCTGGCTGTGTTTGATGCCGTGATGCCCGAGTTGCTGGGTGACGCTTGGACTACCGAGAATATCGACAAAGCCGCTGATTGCTATCATCGGATTCTCGAAAAGCGTGGTGAATTACCACGCATTCTACAGAAGTTGATAGCGCTGGCACGCCAAAGCGGTGCCATTGATAATGAGATTAGTCTACTTCATCGGCTGGCGAAAGCGGAGCGGCGGCGGCTGGAACTCGCTCGTATCAATTTACGACTAGCCGAGTTGCGTCGCGCACAAAAAATTAGTGGTGACGAGCCGATTAATCTAGCTCAGAAAGCATTGAAACTCGATCGCAGCTTGGTGCCTGCGGCGCTACTCACTGCCGATATTTTGGTTGAGCGCGAGCGCTTTGAGGAAGCCATCCAGGCCCTGGATAGTCTGCTCAAAGATCGTCACCTAACTTTGTCTCCTTCGGCGCGGCATGATCTTGAGGCTACCATCGGTAGGATATGGAACCACCACCTGCATAGATCAGACCTAGCTGCAAATCGCTATGAAATGGCTATTAAATATGACATGTCAGATCTAGACTCCTTGTCGGAGTTAGAGCAGATTTACCGGCGAAATAATGCACATGCATCACTAGCGCGGATCCTGGAGGCACAGTTTACCGTATTTGAACAAGCTGCAAACAGTGAGCGCCTAAAGCCACTTTTTGATGACCTAGTAGCTCTCTACCGTGGACCTGTACGCTCGCCTCAAAAAGCTCTCGATATCTATCTGCGCCTACTTGCCGCAAGCGCTACCGCAACGCAGGATCTAGAGCTCCTGTTTAGTTGGAACGACATTGATATCGACTGGTCTGATCTCAGCGCGCGATTACTGACCAAGCTGCCGGCAGTGCAGTCCGGTAAGCGGCGTGCCGAATTTCTCTGTCGGCTGGCTGAAATTTATCGCGATCGTCTCGGTGATACTGTTGGTGCTATTAGACATCTTAGGGCTGCCAATCAAGAGGGGTGGATCGACCCTGCAGGATTCAGATTTTTGATCGAGTACTTTGCAAGTCAAAGAGATTACCGATCTTTGGTGCAGGCTTATGAACTTCGCTTGCAACAGCTGCAACCTGTCGAGCAGCAAGGTTTGATCATCGAAATGCTGGCCATCCCGGCCGAACTAAGCGACATGCAGAGGGACAATCTTGCATTGCGCGTCTATGCTTTCGACTCAAATGCAGAGGCTGCTGTCAAAAAACGTTTCTTGGCCTATCAGCAGGCAAATCAGGTTGATGCCATTGCTCGCCTGCTACGCAGTATCCTGGAAATCCGTAAACTAACTTCGGTGCAAAGGCTGCAGTGGATGCGTGAGGCCCTCCAGTCCCTGCTAGATCTTAGCGATGACCGACGCTTTAATCTCATGGCGCAAATTTATGAGCAAATGCTGCCGCTTGTTGACGATCAGACTCTAGTTTTGAGCGAGGCTATCGGGACCCTGAAGGAGTCGCCCGAGCCACGGCAAATGCTGTTTTTTGTCAGAGAGCTGCTGCGTCGCGGTTTGACACCGGAATTGGCCGAACGCGATATTATTAAGCTGCTCCGCGGTATGGACCAGGAGCTAGCTGTCTATCATGAGCTCATGTCATTTAAAGCGACAACAGTGCCAGTGGCCGTAAGTCATGCGCGCACTGCCGCGGCACTTTACAGTAAAAGGTTAGGACAAGAGACGGCGACAGAGAAAATGGTCGCTCGGGTTTGTACCTTGGTAGCCTCGACGGCTGAAGAGCTTAGTGAACTGAAAGTGTTAGTAGAGCGTACCGGTCACTGGAAGCTACTAGCGAAAGCTCTGCAAAAGCAGGCCGAATTCGAAGACGACCGCGGCGCCAAGTTTACGTTACTTGACCAACTTGGGCATGTATTTTGGCACAAGATTAAGGATCATGCTCGGGCTCGGTTAGCGTTCAGCGCATCGGCCAGATTTACCGATGAACCTCACAAAATTCATCATATCTTGGCCAAAGTCGCGGCTGACATCAATGATGCCGAGCGTGAAAAGCAGCATCTAGGAGAATATTTATCAGACCCAGCGTCTACAGTAGATATCGAGCTTCTTACCAAAAATGCGGAGCGCCTCATCGGCATTGGCGAAGATCCCAATACGGTGCAGAAGTTTCTGCAGAAACACGTCGATAAGGCCTTTGCTAAAGGCAGGTGGCATCAGGCCTCGGCTCTGGCCGGCGTCCTAATCGATGTTGGTATTGTGTCTAGCGACCTTTACAAAGTTCGTCTTAAAGCGTCGATCATTGAGAAAAATCAGGAACAGGTTGTTGATTGCTGGTGGCGTGGACTAGCATGTGTGGCAAATAAGTCGAAAATGAAAAGCTATCTGACTGAAACCACTGTCATGATCGAGCGCGGTGATTTGCGCCATGTGTTGCTCGAATGTTACAAGGCAGCTCTGGATCACAACGTGGGTGATCGTATCGGTCCAACAAGTAAACAAGAACTTATGTTGGTTTACGCGGGCATGCTATTTGACAGCGATAACTTGAGATCGCGTGCCTTGGCTATATATTCAGAAGCCTATGCTGCAGATTCAAACGACTACAGAACATGGATGCCGCTCTACTTTCTTTTGCTCGAAATGGGTACGGCCACGGAACGATTGTCGCATCTGCGAGAGATTCTGCCTAAGTTGAAGATCGACCAAAGGCCTCTGAAATCGTTTCCACTGACTATTGAATCGCTCCAATTAGAGCTGCGTAATTTAGAGAAAGAAGTATTGCAGCCAGGTGCTGGGAATATACGTCCAGTCACCAAGGTCGTCGATAAGCCAGCTGAAATTTATCGACCTGAACCTCAGGTGGCAAAGGCAGCTGTCGTAAGCGAATTAGAAATCGCGCCGGAGGTACTGGATCTGGGCTTCCAGAGTCAAGAGGTAGCGGCAATGGATGTTCAGCCGGAGCAGCTGGCAGCAGTTGCCGGTGATTTTATTCCTGCCGTTCCATATATGGCGCCTGAATCCCGCCAATCAGAACGAGGTGGTCGACCCGTTGATCTACCGGTTCCACCTGATCTTGATTTAATATTGCCCGTTGACGATGCGAGTTCTGTCAGTGAGGCTGATGACGCTATCGAAGCGGCTGATGGGCTCTTCAAGATAGACTTGGAACCAAATAATCTGAGCCCTATTGTTGACGATGACGCCGAGGAATCGGAGGTGTCGAACAATGCCGCAGACGTCCTTAGTATCCAATCGGTCGATTTTGATAATGGCGACGACCTCGACCAAGATGAGGAGTCTCCGGCTGAAAGCACCGAAGACATTGCGGAGCCTGTGGGATTTGTACCAGTCGCTGGCGCAATAGAAATTCCACCTGTGAGTCCAAGCGATCAGAGCTCCGATTTCATCGTGGAAATTGCGGCGCCCGACGGTATCCAAGATGGTGTGTTCCAGTTAAATATACCGAAGGTACCTACGACTGAGGCTAGCAAGCCGGTAGCACCACCACCACCATTTGCTGTCAACCTCAACGATGATTCCATGACGGCGTCGCTGACTGGTACGCTTAGTCAGGTTGGGGAATCCACGGGAATTGATGTCTCGACGCAGTTTAGTGACGTGTCAGAGACCAGTGCGATCGATGTTGGGGAGATTTCGCGTACTGGAGGTCAGGATGGTTACACAGTGGGCATCGATCAGTCAGACGATGCGGCAGACTGGCGCGCATCGGTCATTAAAGGCGACTTTAACGCCGATTTAACTAGCAGGCTCATGCAGCAAGCCTTTGCGAGTGAGCTCGAAAAACATTTAGCCATCCAGTGCGTAGCCCTTGTGGCCGGTAACTGTGAGCGCTTATCAAACTGGCATTGGCGCGTATGGCGTAAGGCTGAGGAATATGGTTATCCTCTATCGGGTAAAGAACGATTCCCGAGTCGTTTGCGCACTCCAGGGTTGAATACGAGCCTTCATAAGCTCATATTGGCAACAGCAGTGGTTTTTGTCAGAGCTCACAATGACCGCTTTTCAATCGATTATTTGAAGCGGAAACTAAATATAGACGATGCGACTCTGGAGCAGCGTCGCAAACAACTTGATTGGGCCAAAGGTCGGTTTAAAGAAGTTGGGTTAAGTCTTTATACCGAACGTCTTAAGTTAAATAAATGCACCGTTTTCGATTTGCCTGGTCTTGGTGCTGAGCTGTTTTTTGAGGGTGGGCGGCGCTCCCTTTATGTTGACATGAAGCATTATAGTAAGATGCCGCCTAGTCATCTATTTCATCGCATTATTACTCTGATGTGGTCTGTGCAAATTAACTACTTTATTCCATTGACGCTAGACCCACGTAAAGAAGTTATGCCGCTCATAGCGGGTATTCATGAGCTGTTAAGTAAACAAGGGCTCTCGCGTCTTAAGCTTCAGTTAGCTGGAGCGGGGGGTATCGGTAAATATCTCCGCGACGTCGATCTCCGTCCCATCAGGTCTCTACACGAGAAGACAGGTATGCCCAACGAGGAGCAGGTCATCCAGCTTTGGGAATCAATGCGCACGCATATTTACCGCATGCAATTAGCCGAGACCCTCGATGTAGTTGGCTTTTTTGAGGCCCTCCTAGATAAGGATCTCCTGACTGCTAACATTCATAAGCATAGTGAAATCTATCAACGTTCGACCTATGCACGCGGATTGATAGAGTTCGTCACCAAGTTGAAGGTTTAGGCGACTTGAGAATTCAGCGCTGCATCAGATTTGTGGCGAGATTTTTGAACTCCTCCGCGAGCTTGTGCTTGGGACGGAAATGGACCAATGGTACGTGAGCTGCGTGACTCTCGCGCATCACTATCGAGGTCGAAAGAAAGGGCTCGAGCACGTTCAGGCCTTGACCGCGTAGATTTTCGATGGCTTCCGTAGGAAGTTTGGCTTGGGCCTGGAAATGATTGATGACGATTCCCTCGGCCACTAGATTAGGTTGGTGGTCTGATGCGACTTCATCAATTAACTCAAGTACTTGTATGAGCGCGTGGGCGCTGAAACTATCACAGTCAAAGGGGATCAGGACGCGATCAGAGGCCATGAGTGCGCTCATGCTGTAGAAGTTATGGGCTGGCGGTGTATCGAAGAACACGTCATCAAAGCCGAGATCTTGCACTAAGGCGTCGACGGCGTCCCGCAATTTGAAGATCTTGTACCGGGCCTCTAGTTTCGGCTGCAATTCAGCTAGCTCGCGTTCGGCCGGTATCAGCCACAGATTATCGAATTCGGTTTTGTAGAGGGCCTTTTTTAAACTGTCACCGAACAACTTGAAACTCAGAGTTGACTCGAAGAAGTCCCCAACCGTGTGGCTCACGTCAGCTGCCGCATCACCGAGCAAATATTGGGTGCTATTGCACTGGGAATCTAAATCAACGACCAGCACCTTGCGGCCCGCTTTAGCGAACGCTGCCGCTAGATTACAGGTGATTGAGGTTTTTCCCACCCCGCCTTTTTGGTTAAAGATGGCACGTTTCATAGCCGTTCCCCAACAAATCAGAGTTGTTTTGTCGGTGATTATGTCACAGACGCGTCGTCCCCGACAACATACTTTAGGATTCTGGCGGCATCGATAATGCCACGAATGTTGTCACCCTGTTTACTAACGCGTGGCATGAAATCAAAAGATGCGCCGAGAGAGGAGGGTGGGGTGTCAATCTCATGAGGCCTGAGGCCAATCACCTCGGAGATACCATCAACTATCAAAGCAAAGGTCACGTGGCACTCTTTCAGCACTACAAGACGCTCGCCCGCACTGCGAGCCCCCCGATTGAAGCCCATCAATTTCCGTACATTGATCACTGGAATTAAATTGCCGCGCAAATTGGTGATGCCGTCAATGTAAGGATCTGCATTGGGAATAAAGGTGATAGCAGGTACCATGGTAATTTCTTGAATTGCCTTTAAGGGGAGAAAGAAATGATCATCCCCAATGCATACGCCTATCACCTGTTCGCGTGCCTCAAAGTCGCCAATCTGTCCACCGTCTAAGTCCCCATGAATTTGGAAGATACTGGTGTCACTTAAACCACTTGATGCGAGTGAGGTTGGTAACGTACTTGCCTTCATGCCGACAGTCTCCTGAGTGGGCTGCGAAATGTTGAAGCTAACTCTGGAATGTCCAGCACCAGGACCACTTCACCGTGCCCCAGTACCGCCCCTCCGGCGACACACGCGACGTTTTGTAAAATAGGCCCAAGGGACTTTATGACCATCTCTTGCTGATTTAGTAACTGATCGCAGACGATACCGATCCTTCTCTCGCCAGTGCCGATGATCACTACGTAGAGGCGATCCTTACGCCTTGCTATGCGAAGTGCCTTGAGCTTGGCTGATGCGTCGATCTGTGGAGCCTGAGAGTACCAAGAAATTTCATCACGATACTCAAGACCCATAGCCTTATGGAGGTGTAGCAGTGGTAGAACGCGATCGTGCCACTTAATGACCTCTTGATCACCAATGACCTGAATATCATCAGGAGTAATGCGCAATGACTCGATGACTGAGCTCAAAGGTATAGCGAAAACTTGACCTTGTGCCTCAACAAGTAAACTTTGCAGGATCGATAAAGTAAGCGGTAGGCGGATTTCGATCGCGGTGCCTTGTCCGACTTCGGAGTCAATGTCGATCACCCCTTTAAGCCTGGCGACTTGGCGACGAACGACATCCATACCCACGCCCCGGCCGGAGAGTTCGGTAACTTGAGAGGCTGTTGAGAAGCCACTTTCAAAAATAATATTGAAGAGATCTTTGCGCGAAAGATTGCTGTCAGGTGCGATCATACCTCGTTCAATCGCTTTGCGTCGGATCATATCGGCATTGAGGCCTCGGCCATCATCGCGGACGGTAATTACAATTTGGTTGCCCTCTTGTTTGGCCTTGATACTTATGTGACCAACTTCTCTTTTGCCTAGGGCAAGCCTCTCCGATTTAGATTCAATCCCATGATCACAGGCGTTCCGAACTATGTGCAGTAGGGGATCAGCAATTGCCTCCACTATGGTTTTATCCAGTTCGGTTTGCTCACCAGCAAGTTCCAGGGTCAGACCTTTCCCAAGTTGTCGACTCAGATCGCGAACAACTCGGGGCATGTTTGTGAGGGCGTTGCTGATAGGTACCATTCTGATTTTCATGACGGTGTCATGAATCTCAGACATATGACGCCCAAAGAGCTGAAGGGTCTCGCTCATCTTACTTCCGAGGCGCGATTTCAGTTCCGAAGAGCGAAGATCATCCTCGATCGCGGCGAATCTAGTGCGGTCGATGACCAGTTCGCCAACTAGATTGACTAGCTTGTCTAACCTTTGGAGATCGACACGGATCGTGCCGTTTTCCTCGGTCTCGGTAGCAGAGGAGGGTAAGCGGCTGTCACCAGAGGGCAGTGTGTGGATGGGTGGATTTTTCATGGTCTGAATTTCAGACCTAACTTGGTCGAGGTCGTGCAGCAACTGATCAATGAGCTTACTATCTGGACGTACCTCACCACGGCGGAGCCGATCAAATTGGGATTCCAAGGCGTGTGTCAGTTGACCTATAACTTGCAGTCCGAGCATACCTGCGGCGCCTTTGAGATTATGGGCGGCGCGAAAGATACGGTCCAAGGAGTCTCGGTTGAGCTCAACTCGTTCGAGGTCCAGCAGCCCAGTGGCTATTTGCTGCATCATGTCATCCGCGTTAGCTAGGAAATCCCGCTTGATATCGTCGTCGAGTGAAAGCTCGGGAGAAGTGGAGGACGTGGTCACGACGGGTATCTGAGATGGTATCTCGATCGGTGGCGGCACGGACGTAGGTTCATCTTTAGCCCAGGCACTCAGCGCTCGGAGCGATGCCATCGCCGTATCGATTAGTGAGGCCAGGTCCGGATCTTTAGCTCTTTTTTGCGGTGGTAGTTTCGCGAGAGCCACCAGCTTGCCGTGAAGAGCCGGAAGATCGCGTTTGGCTAGTGCTGAGAAGGCCGTCGCAGTGAGAGCATCCATGCTCATGGCTGAACCTCAGTAGGCTTTTCGATTGGTCAAAAGGGAGATCCCTAGGAGGCTTTGGGCATAACGGCCTCGGTGAAGAGAAAGTAACTCTCCTCAAGGGCGTCGAACTCCAGGGTGTTGCCGCAGTTTTCACACTTAAATTCGGGTGCGTGTTTTGATACCAGGTGACTCAAGCTATCGGCTACGCTTATGAGGCGGTTCACCTCTCCTCCGCAACCACAGTAGTAGGGCGCAAAGAATGACTCCACCACACCCTTCCCGAGAGAGTCAGGTACCATATTGATTTGATCGATCATCGCCACGGAACACCTCGTGAACCGGAGCGAGCCTAGGTCGCCGATTTCGCGAACGAGGTATATCCACTCGCGAATACCGCATGAATTAAAGGTCGCTACGTCCTCAAGAATGAAGGTTATGTTGGGCTTAGCGATGCGCGGCACTTCGCGTTGGCGGAAGTGTTCGTCGACCTCACCGCAAAAGCGATACACCACCTCGTTTGCAGATTGTTGGATCTCGATCGTCAGGTTGCCGAAATCCACTGTGTTCGTAGCCATGCCAAGCGACTCCCGTTAAAGGACTTGTCCCATACAGGCTTTTCGGCCGGCGGCGCAGGAACTTGAGAGGGGGTAAGGACAATTTAGTATTTGCTTATAGATTTCATTTGGTTGCGCCAATCTGCGAGGCCGTGAGTAGAGCCAGTTGACCGGCTAGTTCCAGGCTGGCAGGTGCTAGGGTAGAGGTGATATCAGTTGGCTTATGCCAGTGCTCGAGATGGGCGAAGTCGATGATGTTGAGGGATGGAACGCCCCGCGCCAAAAAGGCCGTGTGATCGTCATCAATCTGTCCTGCTAGGGTATCGAACAGGTTTGGATAACCAAGCTGACTCCCCCCAGTCACCGCGAGTTGGAGCAGACTGGGCGTTGAAGATAGGTCGCGACTCAGCTTCAACCGCGGCGCCCCTACCATGTCGAGCAGAATCAATGCTGCCAGGTGAGGACCAGGTGACTTAGCTCTGGTTCCATCACCGTGAGGCCACAATGGAGAGCGTGGCATGCACAGTTTGCTCCCAGATTTATCGCCGCAAAACTCTAACCGACCGGCCGCGTGCCGACTGCCGTAAGTGTGGTCCACAATATGAGCCGGGTGTAAATATTCGCCATCAGTCCAATTGGGCAGCAAGGCTTCTTCGCCATCAAAAAACCAAGCGACTAGGCTGCAGGATGATCTGGTTTTGGGCTTGTGGCGTTGCACATAAGCCATCAACTGCAAGAGCAGCACTGTTGAAGATCCGCTGTCATTGGCACCGACGTAGCTACCCAGGCTCGTTCTTTTAGTATCGTAGTGCGAGGCCAGGGCAATCACACAGGATGGCGGGGGCTGTCGCTGTGCCTGCAACGTGGCAAGTATATTCTGTCCCTGATAATTCTCTGTGAGGCGGGCAACCCCAACGGCAGAGGAGCCGTCAGCAACAGGTACCGCGGCACTAAACTCCTCGAGCTCCGCCTTAAGACCATCGCTGCGCAACGATTTTTGTAACCATAACGCCAGCGCGCGCTGCCGCTTTGAGCCAAAGACATGCGGCTCCTTGGTCATTTCAGCCAGGTCGCGAGCCATGCGCGCGGGATCAATTTTAAAACCTTGGGCTAGCGCCAGCGCTGTTTGAACTTCGTGCGCATCGTCAGGCGCTCCGTTACTTGGTGGTGCGCCTGTCAGAGTGATCAGCCCTAAAATGAGGACACGGCCGCGGATCCAAAGTCGTCCGCGGCCACTATGCAGCTTATTTTGCTCGCCAGAAATAGGTAGCCGTATCGCCAAGCTCTTCCTCAATGCGCAGGAGCTGGTTGTACTTGCAGATGCGGTCCGTCCGCGATGCCGAACCAGTTTTAATTTGACCACAGCCGGTCGCCACTGCCAAGTCGGCGATCGTCGTGTCTTCAGTTTCGCCCGAGCGATGCGAGATAATAGCCGTAAATCCATGTGTGTGGGCCATGGAGACGGCCGCCAGGGTCTCGGTCAGCGTGCCGATTTGATTGAGCTTGATCAGAATGGAGTTAGCGGCTTTTTTGGTGATACCGTCGCGTAGGATTTTAGGGTTTGTCACGAAAAGGTCATCGCCTACGATCTGGACCTGATTGCCAACCTGCTTGGTTAACTCAATAAAACCAGCCCAATCGTGCTCGTCCAGGCCGTCCTCGATCGAGACGATCGGGTAGTTTTTAGTAATGTTTACGAGGAAATTGACCATGCCTGCGGAGTCCAGGGTCTTGCCCTCGCCACTCAGGTTGTATTTGCCCTTTTCGCAGAATGACGAGGCTGCCACATCAAGTGCCAGAGCGATGTCTTGACCAGGGGTCAGTCCGGCCTCGCGAATGGCAGTCATGATCACGTCAAGCGCCTCGGTGTTGGATTTCAAATCAGGTGCAAACCCGCCCTCGTCGCCAACGGCTGTGTTGAGTTTGCGGCTTTTGAGTACTTTTTTGAGTGCGTGAAATACCTCGGTGCCCCAACGGAGTCCCTCGCGGAAGCTCGGCGCTCCCACCGGTACGATCATGAACTCCTGAAAGTCCACGTTGTTATCAGCGTGGGCGCCACCGTTGATAATGTTCATCAAAGGTACCGGCAAGCGCCGCGCGTACGTCCCGCCCAAGTAACGGTAAAGAGGCAAACTCGCGAGTTCTGCCGCCGCCTTGGCCGCGGCCAATGAGACTCCTAGGATAGCATTGGCACCGAGGTTGCTCTTGTTGTCAGTGCCATCGAGCTGAATTAGCAGCTCATCCAGCGCGATTTGGTCAGTCACGTCGAGGCCTATCACTCGCGGGGCAATCCGCTCCTTGACGTTGCGGACGGCCTGGAGCACACCTTTGCCGCCATAGCGGCGGGTGTCATTGTCACGTAGCTCACAGGCCTCTAGTTCGCCTGTGGATGCACCCGAGGGTACCGCAGCACGACCGAAGTAGCCGCTTTCGGTTAGGAGTTCGACCTCAACGGTCGGGTTGCCCCGGGAGTCGAGAATCTCACGGGCGGTAACATGGGTAATGGCGCTCATTCGTGTCCTCTTATCAGCTGCTAGGGTTGACGGGCTGGGCGGCGGCATCCTGCCGACGGTGCCAAAAGCGCTTTAAGTTGTAGTCGGTATCGGCCCAAGTCTCAAGCCCTCGTCGCCGCCTTGCTCTGCCTCGATCAATCTTGTAGATTCGGGTCCGTAATCATCCTGCGGGTTAAATGAAAGGTCGCTATGCGCCACGCTCTACAATCGGAATCTTGGAAAAATCTTCTACCCGACACCATCGACTGGCTAGGCCAAGTCCAGCTCCATGCCACAGAAACCGCCGCTGGCGCTCACACGATAGTGGCCGTGAAGGGCAATGAGGACAACAAGGATGCATTTGTAATCAACGCGCCGAAACTCAATAGCGAGCTGGTACGCAAGATTAGTGCGGCAGCGACTGGTTTGGGCTGGAAGCCGAGCGCCGGTGCGCTGCACTTGGTCGTCGACGGGGCGGGTTTCACTTTGGTCTCGCAGTCGGCAGTTAAAGTGCATGCTAAGCAGACAGCGCGGCAGCTTGGGCTCGACGCGGCAAAAGCCACCAAGGATCTCAAGATTGCGCACCTCGCATTTGCGGCAGCAGATGGGCTGACGGCCACGGAAGTTCTCGACGGCTACGTCAGTGGTCTTTACACATCTAACGCTTTCAAAGGAACGCGGAAAAAGGACCTGGCTCGTTACCCGGCGCAACTTAGCCTGGTGGGTGCTGATGTCTCGGCTGAGCTACTGGCGCAGCATCTTGCTTTTGCCAAAGCACAGGCGTTTACGCGCTTTTTGCAGGACGCTCCGGCCAACTACATGAATCCCATCAAGCTAGCAGAGGTTGCCAAGCAGATGGCTGAGGAGGCCGGCCTCAAGACCAAGATTCTCGATAAAGAAGCGATGACCAAGCTGGGTATGGGCTCATTTCTGAGCGTATCCGATGGAGGCAGCACGGAGCCACGCACGATCGTGATCGAAATTGACGGGCACGATAACAGCCGCACGGTAGCACTGGTGGGCAAGGGTCTTACCTTTGACTCTGGTGGTATCAGTATCAAACCATCGGCTGGCATGGAGGAGATGAAGTACGACATGTCTGGCGGTGCTGCCGTGCTTGGAGCTGCCTATTATTTCGGACGAGTTAAGCCACCGGTGCGCGTTGTTTGTTTAGTCGGTGCCACCGAAAATATGCCTTCCGGCACTGCCACTAAACCGGGCGATGTGGTCCGGGCGATGAACGGTAAGACCATCGAGGTGCTCAACACTGATGCCGAGGGTAGACTAGTTCTGGCGGATGTACTCCACTATGCCATCAGTGAATACAAGCCCGAGCTGACGATCGACATTGCTACCCTTACGGGCGCCGTGCTGATGGCGCTAGGATGCGTTGGTGCGGCAGTCATGTCCAACGATCAAGCTGCTGCACATACTGTTATCGAAGCAGGAGCAACCGAGGGCGAGCCCTTGTGGCAGTTACCGCTGTGGCCAGAGCTGGAAAAAGAGACCAAGGGTGATGTTGCCGACCTCAAAAATATCGCCAAGCCCAGTGTCAAAGGCGGGACCATCATGGGCGGCCTGTTCTTGAAGGAGTTCGTCGGTACCTCTAAGTGGGTCCACCTTGATATTGCCGGCACAGGTTGGAACTGCCAAGCTTTAGGTTATCCGGCGAGCGGCGGTTCGACGTTCGGTCTACGCACATTAGTGGCCGCTTGTTTGAAGTTTAACCAATAGTGTGTCGCTAGCTGCTCGGACACAACTTGAGGAGGTATTGCTATGCATAGAACGATTGCCAATCTACCAGCTTACCTCCAGAAGTACTGTGTTGAGCAGCAACCAACTAAATACTCATCACGCGATCATGCCGGCTGGCGCTATATTATGCGGCAGTCGACGCATTACTTTAAAGAGCACGCGGTGCCCATCTATCTTGAAGGGCTGCGTCGTACTGGGATTACTACCGATCGCATTCCGCATATCGCGGAGATGGATGCAAGGTTACGCGAGCTAGGGTGGGGTGCTGTGCCCGTACAGGGCTTTATCCCACCCGCGGCCTTTCTCGATTTCCAGGCGCGGCGTATTTTGCCGATAGCCTCGGATATGCGTTCGGTGGACCACATTCACTATACACCGGCACCTGATATCGTGCATGAAGCAGCCGGTCACGCACCAATCCTGGCCAATCCAGAGTACTCTGAATATCTGCAGATGTACGCAGCAATGGCCAAAAAGGCTATTTTCTCGGGCGAAGACCTCAAGCTCTACGAAGCGATTCGGCGCCTATCTGATGTTAAAGAAAATCCGGATTGCACCCCGCGGCAGATTGAGGAAGCGCAAGCCGCCTTGCAGGCGGCAACCGCCGCAATAACTTATGTGTCCGAGGCCGCGAAGGTGGCGCGGATGAATTGGTGGACTGTCGAATACGGATTGATAGGAGATCTCAAGGCACCAAAAATATATGGTGCTGGCCTGTTGTCCTCCGTTGGCGAGAGTCAATCTTGTCTCAGCGCTAAAGTTAAGAAACTGCGCCTGACGCTTGCCTGTATCGATACCAGCTACGACATAACCGAACCGCAACCTCAACTCTTCGTTGCCGAGGATATCAACCATCTCAAAGCGGTACTCCTGGAATTCGAACAATCGCTATCCTACCGTCGTGGTGGCAAATACGCTATTGAACAGGGAATTGCTGGGGCCACCGTAACGACCACTACGCTGGATTCCGGTATTGAGATCAGCGGTGTCCTAGCTGGGTTTGCACCAGCAGATCACATGGAAGTGGCCTTTATGCGGTGGCAAGGTCCCGTGCAGTTAGCGATTGGTGGATCCGAATTACCGGGTCAGAGCACGGCGCATCATCCGAGTGGCTTCAGCACCCCCTTGGGGCGCGCTCAAAGCCTGAGCGACAGACCTCTGTCTAAGGCGACAGACAGTGATTTGCAGCGGCTCGGGATCAAGGTTGGTAGCCATACGACTCTCATGCTGACCAGTGGATTTCAAGTGACTGGGCAGGTAGCTTCGATTTTGCGGCGGGACTCTGGGGATCTTGTGATTATCAAGTGGAAGGATTGCACCGTCAAGCGCGGTGAAGATACGTATTTCGAGCCCTCATGGGGCGATTTTGACATGGCCGTTGGCGAGTTGGTGACGGCCGTTGCCGGTGGACCGAGCGATGCTGAGCGTTACGGCGCGCATGATGTGGGTACGGCGGAATCTAGTCCAGCCCGCACCTCGCCATTTACTAGCGATGAGATTGCAATCTTTCAAGCTTATGATGCCGTACGTCAGTTACGCGATCAGGTGAGTAACAAAGGCGATGCGTCCAGGTTTGTGGCACGGTTGAAAGAGGTCGCCGCAATTTTTAGCAATAAATTCCCAGATGAGTGGTTATTGCATTTGGAGATCATTGAGCTAGCGCGGCAGCTCGGGGTAGACTTGCCAGCTAACGAAATGCTTTTGAGTGGGCTGGTAGCCACAGCTGCGGCCGATAAACAGTGGTTGATTCGACAAGGTCTAGCCCTGGCTGCTCATCACGCCTAGCGTGAGAAAGAGAGACTGATTTACATGATGACTATCACGCGTGCTTTTGAGTTTTGTAGTGGGCATCGACTCTACCGACCGGATTGGGACGAAGAGCACAATCGGGCCGTTTTTGGTCTCTGCTCGAATCCCGCTGGTCACGGGCACAATTACACTCTTGAGGTCAGCGTTACTGGCCCCCTCGACCATGAGACGGGTATGATCATGAATCTGCGGCAGCTCAAGGAGGTTGTTAAGGAGAAGGTCATTGCTGATGTCGATCACAAGAATCTCAACGTCGATGTGGCATGGATGAAGGGAGCTATCCCAACGACCGAGGTGTTTGCTGATAAAATTTGGCAACGTATTGAAGCGGTCCTAAAAAAAGAGGCGCCTCACGTCGTGCTCGAGGAAATCGTATTGCACGAGACTGCGAGCAACCGTGTCCGTAAACGGCGGCAGTCATGATGCAGACCCCCTTCAGTCTAGGTGGCTACACAGCGCTGATCACCGGTGCTGGCTCAGGTATAGGTGCGGCAACGGCACAAGCTATGGCACACAGCGGTGTAGCGACATTGATCTTGGTAGGTCGTGACCGTGCCAAATTAGAGCGGACTGAGGCCGCAGTAGCGCAACTAGGGACGGCAAAGACGCATCTGATCGCTGCCGATCTAAGTCTTGAGACGGATCGCCAGCGGGTGATCGCCGAAGTTGTTGCCGTAGGACGGCTAGATGTGCTCGTCAATAACGCCGGCTATTTCGGCGGCCAACCACTGCGTGAGTTGACCGTTAGTCAGTGGCAGCAAAATTTCGATATCAACGCCCTGGCCCCCGTGATGCTCACAAAAGGTATGGTTGATCTTTTGGCTAAGTCAGGTCGTGGTTCTGTCATCAACGTTAGCTCAACTCTAGCCATTAAAGCGATTCCTGGAGCGGCAGCCTACAACGCAAGTAAAGCGGCGCTGGGGCAGTTGACGCGCACTCTGGCTTTGGAGTTGGGTTCAGAACGCATCCGGGTCAATGCCGTACTGCCAGCGATAGTCGATACGCCTATGTACCGAGGCCGCTATCCTGACGAAAAAAGTTACCTCGCGAGCGTTCCCGATGTAGACAAACTGCATCCGATTGGGCGGATGGGCCAACCAGAAGACATAGCCTGGGCTGTAGTGTTCCTCGCCAGTCAAGCAGCTGGTTGGATCACGGGTGTAGAATTGCCGGTTGATGGGGGCATGCTAGCGACTTAGTAGGCAGTCGCTCGGCCCGTTAACCGGCCGTCCCTCTGACCCTCAGCAAACTGCCGTTTCCTAGGTCAAGATCCTCGGATTTGAATTTAGGATGAATCTCGGCTGTCGGATACGCTGCGCTCCGACCAGTGAACCTCTGAATCACCACAGATTTGCTGGCGAAAATCTGCTGGACGGTCACTTCACCCAGTTTTTCTTCGGTAGTTTTAACCTGCTCTCTGGCCCGTGTGATGGTGACTTTTGGTAAGGCAGGACTGACGCGCGGCGCATTTCTTTTGCATAGACTCACGCGCGCGCGCTCGACCTTGGCTCCATTCGCTGTAGGAGTAAGTAGGTAGTGGACGATGGCGAGGGCCGCCGTTTCGAGTAACTCAAAGCGTCCGGCGTGCATAATGAAGCTAACTTGCTTGAGCAGCTCTGAGTAGTCGATCGACTTGCTCAAGTCACCTTTGTGTCCAGCCTCCTCTAAATCGAGGCTTAAATCGATACTCATATCAACCGGCTGCGGCAGCAGGCGCTCTGGGGGCAGGATGCCGACAATGACATTGACCCGGATACGGCTTAACTGAATTTTATCTGTTAACAATGCTTTAAACCTCGTTAATCCCTACAAGCTGAGACAGCTCGCGCAGGGAGATCAGGTTGCGATGAACCAGTGCCTTGAGCCTAGTCGATAGGGTACTTCGCGACATGCCAATGGTCTGTGCTAATCCACGTAACGACAGTCGACCTGGTCGATCTGCCACCTTGCGGGTGATGTCAAGGAGTAGCAAGTCACAGAGGTAATCGTAAGTATAACGGCTGTCCGCGCTCCACGGTAGTACGATCTGGTCCCGAGTCTCCGAAGGCCCGTCGGATCTCGGGTCCGGGCTGCCGACGCGGTCCTGAGTGGAGGGCCTCTGATCTCCGATTTCGTCCCAGATACGCTCAGGTATGGCAAGCGGAGTTAATAGTTTGTTGACGTGCTGCTCCGTCATGGCTCTGAGGCAATTGCGCAGCTCGCGGATATTGCCTGCACGCCAGCTAACACCGCAGAGTGCCGTGAGAGCTGGACCACTGATGGTATAGGGCCCGCCGGCCATAGTGTCGCAAAAGTGCGCGACCAATGCCGGAATCTCGTCAGGGCGTTCCCGCAGGGGAGGCAGCACAATTTCCGTCTCGCGTAGACGCTGCCATAGGTCGGCCCGAAATTTCCCTTGCTTGACCAGCTCAGCGAGAGGCTCGTTAGTGGCGGAGAGTACGCGCAGGTCTACCTGAACTGGTTTAGGAGACCCCACGCGTAGCAAAGTCTTATTCTCTAAGACGCGTAGTAGTGCGGTTTGTGCCGCAGGCGAAAGTGTTGCAACTTCATCCAAGAAAATCCAGCCACCAGACGCACTTTCTAAAAGTCCACGTTTGTCCGTAGTGGCGCCAGTAAAGGCTCCTTTGATGTGCCCGAAAAGTTCGCTTTCAAGCAGGCTTGGCGTAATGGCGCCGCAGTTTACCTTTATGAATGGGGTGCCTTCATGCAGCGCCTGGCCTATCAAGTCGGCCACCACCTCTTTACCAGTACCCGATTCACCGCTGATAAAAACTGCCGACACAGCTGAATCAAGTAGCCTCGGGATGCGCACACTAATACTTGCTATCGTCGCTCCCACTGGTTGGTCTGCATTTTTAGAATTGGCAACCGCCAGGGATTTTTTTGCTGGGCGCTTTAAACTTGCTAACTGATAAGAATTGAGCACGCGGAGGCTGAGCTCGCCCCTATCGGAGCGTTTTGATAGGAAGTCGTCAGCCTGAGCATTCAAAGAATTTTTGATAGTCGTCACGTCATCGGCACTTGAGCACATTAGAATCACTGTGCTTGGTAGTTTTTCTCTAGTGCTACCCGCTAGCTGAATGCCGTTGGTGTGCTCATCATTGATGTGGACGTCGAGAATCACCACATCGGGCTCGTGATCCAATGCAGTGATAAAATCGCCAGGTTTGGACACGCTGGTCACCTGGAACTGACAGTCAAGGGCATGGTTTTCCAGCGATGTTTTGATGCGCTCAAGTTCGAACGGATCGTCATCAAGATGGAGAACTTTCAGTGTGAGAACTGACGTGGGCACAATCACCTCAATGCTTGGCGTGGGGTCTTTTGGTATGTAGCAGTTGCCAAGCCTTGCGATCAAAATTAGCGAGCAAAGATCGCTCTACTTCAGCGATCGGTGTCCATTTAATGGCGTGTAGCTTGGGGTGCTGGTCGCTCACAAGTACTTCAACCTGAATACGATGTTTCGTAATCGTGTGCTTAAACCTACCGATTGTGCTCATGGATTGGCGATTTTTTTGCAGCCAAAGTTGCAGGGATGAATCCTCGGGCCATCCGTCTGCCTGCATGGCGACTTCGTTGTGGTCTATCATCGTGAGGAAGCCGGCAGTCCCACGCAAAAATCTAGCGGTAGCCGGTCTTTCGACGAGGCCAATCTTGCCGTCTCGCAACAGGATCACAAGTTGCGCGCGCCGATCGATGGGTGCTCCCGACTTAATTTTAGCCGCCGGCGCTAACGATTGGCTGCTGCGTTCATAGGCGAGGCAATGTCGTTTCAGGGGGCAGGCAGCACAGTTAGGTTCGCCCACGGTACAGATGGTCTGACCAAGCTCCATCACTGCCTGATTAAAATCACCGGGGTGATCGTGGTCAAGTAGCTGCTGTGCTAGGCGCTTGAATGCGCGTTTAAGCCGCGGTTCATTCGGCGGTAGCCGTAGATCCAAAAGGCGGCAAAATACCCTTTCGACATTGCCATCAACCACGGCCTCGGCGACGCCGAAGGCAATGCTGCTAACCGCGGCTGCAGTATAGTCGCCCACGCCAGGTAGAGCCCTCCAGGCGGCAAAAGTTTGCGGCCACGCACTACCCGCGTCTACGAGTTGACGAGCGGCTTTGTGCATGAAACCGAAGCGCCGATAGTAGCCAAGCCCACGCACGGCCTCACGTACCTGACCTTCGTCAGCCGCTGCAAATGCGCTCAGGTCCGGAAACTGATTCAGGAATCGATGATAGACGGGAATCACGGCCTTAATCACCGTCTGCTGCAGCATGATCTCACTGATCCAGACGACGTAAGGATCACCAGACTTTTGCCACAAGGAGCGCCAGGGTAAATCGCGTTTGTGGCGCCGATACCAGTTGAGCAGGGACTTACGCGGCGTGGGGCATGAAAATGGCCAGCGCAAATCTTCTACCGCTAAAAGCGGTGACTTCGCGCTGGCCACTTGAATAGAGTTGAGACTCACGCTTCGCTTGCAGCTCCAGCATCACCTTTACGCGCAGAAGGGCGTTTAGCGGCAGCTTTTTTAGGTGCAGCTTTTTTGGCCTTGGCGCCAGCTTTCTTGCCCTTGGCAGCGGACTTGCCGAGACGACCGCGAGCGGTAGCGAGATTGCTACGCACTTTCTTTTCGAGGTCGGTCAGATCGAGTCCAGCCTTTTTTGCGGTGTTGTTGAGCTCGTGAACGAAGCGGTTGATGGTGGGCTCCAGCTTCTTCAGCTTTTGCTCAACCAGGTGCTCGACTTCCTGGCGCTTGGCTTGGATGCTGTCCTTGTTTGCAGCCGTCTTTGCCTTACTGACCAGATGATCTGTCTCTTGCTTGATCTTCTTTTGAAGCTGCTTAACGTCTTTTTGAAAGTTACTCAAGAAATCGCTCAGGGGTTTTTCGATTGCCATAGTCTTGGTACTCCTTTAAGGCTGACGGCGGCACTAAACTAATAAAATCCATTTCTATTGTTAAGGCGACTTGCCTTGTCGGTCAAGTTCTTAGGGCACTTCTTTAGTTACCGCGTAAATGCTGGATTCCGTTTATCGAGGAAAGCACTGATTCCCTCCTCAGCCTCATTCCCCGAAAAACAATGGGCAAAACTCGTTGCCTCCGCATTTAGGCCAGCATCAAGAGTCATAGCATACGCTTCGCGTACCAAACGTTTACAATCGGCCACGGCCATCGGGCCGGCTGCCAGTATTGCTTGAATCACCTTGCCAACTTCTGCCTCTAACTTGTCGTCATCGACCACTCGTGATGCAAGTCCCAACTGATGGGCTTCGGTACCGCTAACGGTCCGACCACGGCCACAAAGCAGCATATCCATCGCCACGTGCATACCGACGCGACGCACCAGGCGCTGTGTACCACCGAATCCGGGAATCAGCCCAAGATTGACCTCAGGCTGGCCAAACTTGGCATTGCGCGAGGCGATGACGATGTCACAAGCCATAGCGAGTTCGCAGCCGCCACCGAGCGCGTAGCCCTGAACTTTTGCGACAGTCACAAAAGGCGATGACTCTAGTGCCTTGGTAATCATTTGCCCCGTCCGGGCAAAGGCTCGTGCTTCTTCTGGCGCGAAAGCCTGCATCGCCGCGATATCAGCACCGGCCACAAAGGCGCGTTGCCCAGCTCCCTCAAGCACCAAAACGCGCGTCTGGTCGGCTGATAACATGCCGCCGTAAAGGACTTGCTCTAGCTCTTCAAACACCTGTGTATTGAGCGCGTTCAGATGATCGGGGCGATTAATGGTGATGCGACAGACGGCGCCTTGTTGGTCAACGATCAGTGTTGCGAATTCGGGTTCAGTTGTCATCAGGGAGCCTCGCCATTTAGAGTTGCGGTTAGTAAGTATAGACTCCGCGCTTGGTTTTACGCCCTAAAAAGCCTGCCTCTACATACTTTTTCAAAAGTGGCGATGGGCGGTATCGGGGATCGCCAAGGCCGTTATGCAGCACCTGCATGATCGCAAGGCAGGTGTCTAGACCAATGAAATCGGCAAGAGCCAGTGGCCCCATAGGCTGATTGGTGCCAAGGCGCATGCCTTTGTCGATATCCTCGGCCGTGGCGACGCCCTCCATCAGGGCGCAAAAAGCCTCGTTAATCATCGGCATCAGGATCCGGTTGACGACGAATCCAGGATAATCCTGACTGCGTGACACCTCTTTACCGAGTGCATGACAAAGAGCCAAGATCCTGCCAGTCGTTGCCTCAGATGTGGCCATCCCGGGGATTACCTCGACCAGCTTCATCAAAGGTACGGGATTCATAAAGTGCATACCAACGACCTGGGTAGGTCGGGAGGTTGCTGCAGCCAGGCGCGTGATCGGTATCGACGACGTATTACTAGCGATGATGGCGTTTGGGCCTAGAAGCTTATCCACTTGAGTCAAAAGACGCGTTTTAAGCGTCTCGTCTTCTGATACGGCTTCGATCACGAGGTCTGCGCCAGCCAGATCACCAATGTCCGTCGCGTAATGAAGGTGTACGCTTGCCTTGGCGGCATCGACCAACCCCTTGGCTTCGAGCTTAGCGAGACTTGCGGTAATGCCGGCTTTGGCTCTGTCGAGTTGCGCTGCGGCGTGGTCGACCAGGGTCACATGGATGCCGTTCGATGCGCATACCTGAGCGATTCCACTACCCATTTGGCCTGCACCCAGGACACCTATGCGGTTGAAACCGTGTTGTAGCATATCGTTTACCTCCCCAAAAAAGGCTAGGCTCGCCTTTTGATCCTGACTCGCGAGCGCCAATGCATCGTGGTATAGACTCGCCCATGTGGTTACCACCTATTCGCCTATCAAATCTATATATGTCTGAGATTGCCGCCCTATGGCCAGCGGAGCTACCACTGGTTTGTCTTGGCCGCGGTGGGCGTTTTTTGACGGTGGCGACCCATTTTCGCGAAGTCCCGTGGGCAGAGTTTGCTGCGCTGGAGATTCGCTCCCCCCGTCAGGACTCAGGGCCCATGCACAGTGGCTATATTGGGGTCCTCAGCTACGATCAGTTTGCAGACTTACCGCATGACGTTGCAGGTGCGCCCCCTCGCGTTGTGCGGGTGGAATCGGCTCTGGTTTATGACCGCGTGGAGGGTAAACTCTACGTGCCGCGGCAGTCCGAGGCACGTCAGCCTGGGGATGTCTGGGTTGATGCTGCGGCGTTAAGTGAACGGCTCGTGCAGAGCTGCTCCGTCATGCCGCACTTTTGCGACGCTCTACAGCTAACGCCCGCTATTTCCGACGACGCCTACGAATCTCTGGTCGATCGCGTGATCGAAGATATTCGGGCAGGACGGTATTACCAGCTCAATTTACTCCGCTTTTTTGATCTGCGTGAGCGCCTACAGCGCCGCGAGCTGGTGGCACGTATGGACCTTTGCGGCGGTGTCATGAGTGGCTACCTGGAGCTTCCTGGTCTCACCTTGATGTCTCTGAGTCCTGAGCGCTTTGTCACGGTCCAAGCCGGCAACGGTGCTCCAGAGATCGTGACCTATCCCATCAAAGGTACGGCACCGCGTCACGACGGTGACCCGTTAGCTGATCAAAAAGCTGCGCTTCATCTGACGGCAAGCACCAAGGATCGTGCCGAGCTTGCCATGATTGTCGACCTCATGCGCAACGACTTGCAGCAGGTATGTCGCTTGGGTTCCGTAAAAGTCGATGAGCATGCCGCATTGATAAGTGCCTGTGGCGTCCATCACCTGCAGGCTAAGATTCGCGGCGCACTGGCAACGCCGCTCAACTGGGGGGCGTTACTGCAAAAGCTCTGTCCGGCTGGGTCAATCACAGGGGCACCCAAGCGTGAGGTGATGGCCGCCATCCGTCAGTTTGAGGGCAGAGCCCGCGGTTACTTTATGGGCCATATGTTCTCCCTTAGCGACGACGGTGCATGGGACTCTTCGGTCCTGATAAGGACCTTTGTAGGGCGGGGTGACGGACAGTTTGCTTATGCCGCCGGCAGCGGGCTAGTTATTGGAAGCGATCCCGTATCTGAGCGCCTAGAGATTGCCGCCAAATGTCGGGCAGCCACGCAGCACGCGGTGATGGAAGAATACAAAAACATGGCCTCAGATGCCGGAGGATTTACTTATGGATTCCAAGAAAATTTGTGAGCATCTCAGAAGTTTTGCCGCTGCTCGGGACTGGGATCAGTTCCATACGCCGAAGAATTTAGTGATGGCGCTAAGTGGCGAGGTAGGGGAGCTTACAGAAATTTTCCAATGGTTAACTCCCGAGCAAAGTGCTGCCGTCACGGCGACACCAGCGGTGGCAGAGAATGTCCGCGATGAGTTAGCCGACGTGATGCTTTATGTGCTGCGTTTGTCCGATGTGCTCGGCGTTGATCTGGAGGCGGCGATTTGGGCTAAGCTTGCCAAGAACGCAGCAAAATATCCGGTTGATCTGGCTAAAGGGCGAGCGACGAAATATACGGAGCTTAAGGAGCCTTGAAAGGCTGAAGGATTGGCTTTTTACGAGGCTAAATCGACTGCAGTAGCTGGGGTTTCCTGCATGTCTCTGGGACGCAAAAAAGCCTGCTGGAGTCAAAAGCGGCTTATCAAATGTAAGCCAATAAAATCTTCCAAGTACCTGAAAATAAACAATAATTAATAATGATTTAAGTTTTGCGCTAACTCTTCCGAAAGCGCTAATGAACGGTGCTGGTGGGCTACCCATAGGAAGGCTTGGCATGAAACGATTCGCGCTCATGACGTTGCTTGGCATCGCGCCCCTCTCCGGGTGCGGAGCTCCGTCGAAGTCTGCCGCGTCGGTTAGTGCGCTTTTCAGCCAGCCCGCGACTTTGCAAGGCACGCTGACACCACTTTGCAAGTATTTGCGTGAGAGGACAGAGGCTCCATCGGTTAAAGACTTGACCATGCAGATCGGTGACTGCCCTCTGGCTGGAGAGGGGGCACAGAACTACGCGGGCCTCACCACCTTTAGATTTGTGAACGCAGATGGCACGGCGCTAGGAGACGGCACTCCAGTGAGCTCCCAAGCCGAGGCTAGCAAAGTCCGTAGCTCAAACCCCGAAGACCCTAAAGTCATCTACCGTGCCTACCGCGCCCAGGTATGGCTCAATCGTTCGATACTGGACCTCGCTGGTGTGCTCTCGTCTTTCATGAAGAACAACAAAAATGCCGCGGCAGGCGAGGTAAAGCTGCCCGAAAGCGAACTTAGCAAACTGAAAAATTTAGCGACGACTAAGGTCACCCTGGCCAAGCCTCCCGTCCTCGACATGGACAACTTAACGCTAGACGCGAGCATCGAAATTGAGATGAGCGGCATCGTTAAAGCGTACCAGCAGATCGATATCAGCGGTCAATTATTCGAAAACACTTTTGCCGTGGTGGCACGCTCGAACAATGGGGTGCCCTATGCCAAGTCGATTTTGCACAGTATCGAGACCGTGGTGTTGTTCACGCCATTTGCCGGTGATACCTACGTCGATGTCTTTATGGCGATTAACATGTACGACTTCGGTGTCAGCTCCATCATCGACAGCCAGATGGGTGCGATTTTAGGCACAGTCATGAAGGGTACGCTAGATTCGGTACTAGCAGTGAGGGCTAACTCATGAAACTTTGCGCGAGCAGATTCGTGACTAAGATGGGACTGCTAATGCTCCCCGCCTGGGGCTGTACCAGCGGGTCGGATGATTCTGTTTTTAGCTCGATTGGTAATCAGCAGAGCAAGCCGCGCGTCACGCAGATTTCAGATGCCGAACGCCCAGGGCTCGACATGAAGAAAGCGACTGAGCTTGTCAGTGTCACCTACGATATTTTTATCTTCAACCAAACTCGCTACTCTGAGTACCAGGAGGAGCTGAAGAGAAACCCTGCTGCGGAGCCGGATACGCTCTGTATTGGTGAAGCCTCTGCCAAAGTGATGTCTGACTTTACTCTCGGCAAGTTAGGAGCCTCGATCAACTGCATGGGTATAAAGGTTGACGATATCAATCTCGCAGCAATGGTCGGTGGTAAAAATGCGGAGAGCTTTATCTCGCTGGATAAGCTTACGGCCGCCGATAAAATGGTGTCGGCTTCGCGGATCGGAAAGGTCGATTTTGCTCCAGCACGTCCGTTGCTGATCGGACCGATTGTTCAGGATCCTCGCGAGTACTTGGGGTTTGAGCGTGAAATTGCTTCGACCGCTACGCAGAGCGATGCGGCAACGGGCAAACTGACTACGGCAAATGGTAAATTCAACGTCAAGGTCTTCGCTGCCAAAAACTCCAAAGGTGAAGATGTCGTTCTGAAGAAGTACCAGCGTGATGGTGATGCCAACATAAAGTTTGATAAAGTTTTACACTGGGGCATCACGGCAACAGGCTATGAGACACTGCCAGTAGCTGAGACGTTGGCCTTTAAGAGTATCGAGTATTACTGGAACACCAACCCCATTATGGTGCCCATGGTCGTTGTTACAGGGAACTTGCGCGAATTCATAAAATTAAATGATACTCTGGGAGATGTGGCTAGCCAACTTCTAGGGGAGTTAAGGATCGAACTGCAGGTTAAACAGTACAAGCTCTAAACCACCGCTTCCCTGAACGAGACCCTCTTGTTACCATAGCCAGATTAACTCACGATGACATGAGTGAGAATCTGGTGGGATCAACTAAATCTACTTTGTTTTTGGCGATGATTTTGGGTTTTGGTGGTCTTCCCAAGGCTTACGCTGACCCTCTGCTTGGCCAAGCTATGGCGGCATACTCGACGGCAGAGGCAGCTGACGCTAACCCAGCTAATGCGGCTTTTCTTGAGCAGCACCAGGCGGTCTACATTGCCGAGTTTCTCCGGGATGAGCAGATCAAGGTTCGCTACCCAGGCTTTGATCCGGTAACGGTGAGTAACTCAGGGTTTAACGCGCCAATTACCAAACCTGCTTTTATCTACAAAATGACGCCACGTATCGGCATCGGTGGATTTTACATTCCTGCGATCCCAGTTTCGGTCAACGTGAAGAAGCCGAAGATTCCAATCGTCATTCTTGGAGCGCAAAACTTTATCGACCTCAGCGTTAACGCTAAAGTTAATGGCGTCGGTGGAGGCACCTTTGGCTACAGGATTAACGAGCGACTTGGCATTGGGCTTGGCGCCACGTACCAGGCGGCGACATTTAAAGCTAAGATGACGTCCTCTTCGGACAATAGTCTTCTAGCCGATGTCGATGGCTCTGGGAGTCAGACTAGTGTGATCGTCGGCGTTCGTGCGGTCGTAGTTCCCGGTGTTCTGCAGGTCGGTGTTGCCACTGATGTCATGAGTCAGCAAAAAGTTAGCTTAAACGTTAAATCTCCCCTCCTCGATGGTACGGGCGTTGACGGTGGCCTCGGTAACGCCGGGGATGCTTTTAGCGGCAGTAAATCATTCAGTTCTATCTTGCTCGGAGCGCAACTCGGGGTAGGCCATAGAGTTAGGATCTTAACTGACCTGCGTCACAATCGTGTAGATAAATCACAAACCGGATTTTCCCTCGTAAGTCTCAAGCAGTCTAAGCAGGATCTCTATGATACGACGTCCGTCAGCGCTGGGGCTATTATCAGCGCTATGCCTCGCCTCAATTTGCTCATGGGTATCCATGCCGAGCCAAGTAATATAGGGCCAGGACAGCGCGGTGATAATCCATTGATTGGTTTCGGTACCATCAACTTGGTACAAATCATAGCTGGTCTGACGCCCTTGACTCCGTACACGATGGTTGCCACCGGGATTCAACTAGGACTGATCCAGAAAGCTGTACGTCGTACCTCCCCCGCACACAGTCGGGAAAAGGGCTACTATCAATTGGTTGTTGAAGCAGGTCTTACCTACACCTATAGCTCGTTGGGTATAGACAGTAATGGTGAGCTACCGGGTGCTTATCTTTATCGCAAAATTGGCATCCCGCTCGGATTCATCTATCGCTTCTAGCTAGGACTTGTCGTCACGATTTTGTGATGTAGTGGACGACACCAAACTGACTTGTGTCGGTTTCTCTGGTTTTTTACTACGCCTTTTGGCGATGGGCCTTTTGCCTTGTTGTCGCATGGGATTGTGCTTAATAGCAATGTCGTAGGGTATCGATTGGATGCCACCTTTACGGGCAAATTCAATAAATTTGAGCTGAGATCTGATTTCAGGCTCATTATTGCCGCGTTTCCTAAGGCTGTATTTACCCTCTGGCGAGAGCACACGCGCCTTAACGTTATCGCTCCAGGCAGTCTCCAGAACTTCCGTGATAAGTCGTGCCTTTATTTCTTTTTGTTCAATGGGGAACGCGATCTCAATGCGGCGATCCATGTTACGCGGCATCCAGTCTGAGCTGGCAAGAAACACTTTATGTTCGCCTCCAGCGTGGAAGTAAAAGATGCGCGAATGCTCGAGGAATCTGTCGACGATCGAGATCACTTCGATGTTTTCACTGAGTCCGGCAACTCCGGGGCGCAGGCAGCACATACCGCGAATAATCAGCCGTATTTTCACCCCGGCTTGCGATGCCTTGTAGAGTGCATCGATGATGTCTTTGTCTACCAGGGCATTCATTTTAGCCATGATAAAGCCGTCGCCACGCGTATTCTGACCAATAATTTCCTGCTCAATAAGATGCAGTACCGTGAGGCGCATGTTCAGGGGGGCGACTGCTAGTTTTTCGATCTTTTTAAGGATGACTTCTTCAGGGATCTTATGTACGCCAGTCAGGACGTCAAAACCCGTGATTAAATTGAATATGGTAGAAATATCGCGACCGATACTTTCGTCCGCGGTGAATAACCCAATGTCTGTATAAAGCTTAGCGGTGCTCGAATTGTAATTGCCCGTCGACAAATGGACATAACGAACCAATCGCTGCTTCTCGCGGCGGACGACGAGCGTGGCCTTGCAGTGCGTCTTTAAGCCGACAAAACCGAACACCACGTTGGCTCCAGCCCGCTCGAGGCGGCGTGCCCAGATGATATTGTTGCGCTCATCAAACCGCGCCTTGAGCTCGACCACCGCCGTGACTTGTTTGCCATTTTCAGCAGCTGTAATCAGAGCGTCAATGATGGGTGAGTCACCGGCCGTGCGGTAAAGAGTTTGTTTAATCGCCAGGACATGGGGGTCTTGTGCAGCAAGGTGCAGAAACTCAGTGACGGCGTAAAAACTTTCGTAGGGGTGATGCACCAATAGGTCTTTTTTGGCGATCACTGAGAACATGTCTTCACTGTTTGCCAGGGCTGGCGGCAGCCTGGGGTTAAACGGAGGATCACGGAGGTCGTCCTGGTGCACAGCATTGTAGAGGGGCATGAAAGCTGGGATATTGAGCGGTTTCGGTAAATGATAAATGTCGGCATCGCTAATATTCAGACGCTCACGCAGAAGTGCCAAGAGGTTTGGCGGAACTTCGCCATCGATTTCAAAGCGCACGACCTCTTGGTGTTCAGCCTCGGTGATTTCTTTTTGCACAGACTTGAGGAGGTCGACGACCTTATTTTCGAGCAGGTTATAATCAAGATTGCGCAGAACGCGGATGGTGAATGCTGCCTCAACCTCAACGCCAAAAAAGAGGCTCTGCAAATGATGAGCGATGAGATCCTCGAGCAAGATAAACTGCGCATCCTCAGGCCGGTCGGTTGGCACCCGGATGAGCCGCGGCAAAATCGACGGGATTTCGACAAACCCGAGGCCAGCTAAGTCATCGCTGCCCCGATTAGGTCCACCAGAGCGAACTGTTAGGTAAAGTGATTGGTTGGACAGGAATGGAAAAGGGTGTGCCGGGTCGAAGGCGAGTGGGGTCAATACCGGGCTGACATCGGACTCAAAATAGCCATCGATCGCAGCTTTTTGTTTGCTCGTTAACGTATCGAGCCTGACAATGCGGATCCCATAATGAGCCAGGGCAGGTAGCACTTTGTCGTTGAGGCACTTGTACTGCATCTGCTGCAGCTCAATCGTCCGCTGCCGAATGCCAGAGAGTACGGCGCTAGTCTCCATCGAATCCGGCGAATCGCTCAGCCGCAGACCCTCTTGGGCCATTTTCTTTAGGCCGGCGACCCGGACCATGAAGAATTCGTCCAAATTGGAGCTGAAAATAGACAAGAACTTCAGGCGTTCCAAAAGTGGGGTGTCGTCGCTAAGGGCTTCGTCTAGTACCCTAGCGTTGAATTCGAGCCAACTTAGCTCTTTATTGAAGTAGGGGTCGCCCGGTGCCGCTGGCGTCTTGGTGGTTAAAAGTTCAGCAGTCAAAATGGGCCTCCAGCCGCAAGGAGTGCGGACAGTGCTTGATTTGGTCGGGTCATTCGCGTTAATTTTTCAGATATGGCAAAAAAAAAGCTAAAGAAACTGAGGCGCTTACAGCGAGGGGTGGCAGTCCAGACAGAGTCTGCCATACCCATGATTATAGCATGCGAAGAGCCACTCGAGCACGCTATCCAGGTCCTGTTTGTAGCCACCAAATCTCGCCCTAAGAAGGGTAGAAAACCCTTAATTATGCATAGCTTACGGGTGGCTTTCAAGCTGATGTCTCAAGGCTACGGGCTAAACGTCGTTCTTGGCGGACTTCTGCACGACTTGCTCGAAAAGTCCCTCATGAGTCCCCAGCAAGTCATGCGGCATTTCGGACTTGAGGTTGCCTCGACAGTGCAGGCTACCACCAATGATTTGAGAATTCGAGATCCAATAGCCAGATATGCCGACAGCGTGGCCCGCTGTGCGGTCGTTGGCGAGGGGGCGCTGCTGGCGCGTTGCGCCGATCTCATCGATAACTGTGAACGCGCTTTAGCGTTGGGACTCAAACCGAGGATGCCCAAGCTGCGGGAAAAGGTACAACTGCTACTGCAAGTTTGCCGGGAGGAGGACTTAGAATCACCTTTGCTAGGCGAGCTCAAGTCCTTACAAAATAAACTGAGACGTTACCGGTAGTGCGCGTGCTCCTAGATTTTGTGTGTCGCTGGGTCACGCTCGTGCATGATGCTCATCGCTACTTCGACCAGGTCCTCAACGCTCGGTTTACACCAGTAATCGGCGTCAGAGGCGTAAGCCGGTCTGTTCGCAGGTGCTGTTAAGGTTCTAGGTGGGGCATCGAGGTAGTCGTAGGCTCCATGGTGTTCCAGCACTTGCTGCATCATGAAAGCCGTAGCACCACCAGGGACATCCTCGTCCATAAAGATCGCGGCGTTGGTTTTCTTGATCGACTGGGCGATGAGCTGCGGTCTATCGAACGGTAGTAGCGTCCGCACATCGATAACCTCTAGACTCACACCAGCATGCGCCAGGCGTTCCGCTGCTTCTTCAGCAATGCGCACGCAGGCGCCATAGGTAACTACGGTGATGTCAGATCCAGAGATCACCACTTCTGGTACCCCAAGTGGAACTGTAAACTCACTTAAGTTTTCCGGCACGGCTTCACGCAGGCGATAGCCGCTGAGCACTTCGATAACTAAAGCAGGATCGTCACCTTGGAAGAGCGTGTTGTACATGCCTGCGGCCTGTACCATCGATCTGGGAACGCAAATATGCATACCTCTAAGACCGCTCGTGATGACTCCCATCGGGGACCCACTGTGCCAAATTCCCTCAAGCCGATGACCTTTAGTACGCACAATCACCGGGGCGATCTGACCACCAGCCGAGCGATAGTGCAAAGTTGCCAAATCGTCTGAGAGCAACTGGAAACAGTAGAGTAGATAATCAAGATACTGAATATCGACGACAGGACGTAGGCCGCGCATGGCAGCCCCTAAGCCCTGGCCTAAAATAGTGGCTTCCCGTATGCCGGTGTCGGTGAGGCACCATTCACCGTACTTCTCCTGTAGACCTTTGAAGTTTTGGTTTACATCTCCCAGTTTACCTACATCCTCGCCAATGATGAATAGGCGCGGTTCTCTGGCGAACAAGGCGTCAAAACAACGCTGAATCACCTCATTGCCGGGAACACTCTGCGGGATGTCTCCGTAGATGGCGGGTACTTCTTTAACGTTAAGTGGTGAGCTTGCCGTCTCGCTATGGACCCACCGGGTATAGCGATCTTGGTTGATGGCTTGCTGATGCTGCACAAAATCGCGCAGTGGAGCCTTGACTTCGTCCGTTTCTAGACGCAGTTCAAAAAGTGTCTTGCGGGCCGAGCTAACGATGCCGCGGCGTAGTAGCGCAGGTAATTTGCTAAGGTGCTTTTTCGCTTCATCAACCAGGTCGTGCCGCTCACATGCCTCAGCAATGCGGTCATAAATCGCCATCAGCGCGGCACGCTCGTTACTGATTGGTTGCAGATATTCTTGCCACGCCTCCGAACGTGCTTTTTCCGTATCGGCCAGAGCCAGTGATTCGGCTTCGTTGAGCTCGGCCTCGGTGGCAATAGCGGCACTGAGTAGCCACTCACGCATCCGTTTCAGGCAGTCAGCGTCTTGCTCGAACTGCAACCGCGCGGCAGTTTTGTAGCGTTCGTGGCTACCGCTAGTTGAATGGCCTTGCGGCTGTGTTAGTTCCGTAATGTGATAGAGGGCCGGACGATGAAGCTTACGGACACGGTCGATACCGTTTGTGTATGACGCGACCAAAGCCGGATAATCCCAGCCTTTCACCACATAAATGTCGTAGCCATCGACGCTATCATCGGCAGCAAATCCTGCACAAACGGCCGAGATCGAGTCCTTAGTCATCTGGTACTTATTGGGTACGGAGATACCAAAACCATCGTCCCACACCGATACGGCCACGGGTACCTGCAGGACACCGCAGGCATTTAAGGCTTCCCAAAATATGCCTTCCGCGGCACTAGCATTGCCGATGGTGCCAAAGGCGACTTCGTTACCATTGACGGAGAAATCTTTGAGCCCATGAAGCCTGGGGTTTTGCCGATACAACTTAGAGGCGTAACCGAGGCCCACGAGGCGTCCCATCTGGGCGGCTGTGGGTGACAAATCGGCCGCCGTATTGGCCTGGGCCGTCTGACTGAGCCAACGCCCGTCGGCATCGATGTAGCGCGTCGAGAAATGCGCGTTCATCTGTCTACCACCCGACATCGGGTCGTGCGCAAGGTCGGTGTCAGCATAGAGCTGTGCAAAAAGTTGTTTGAGCGTACAAACGCCAACAGCCAACATGATCGTCTGGTCGCGGTAATAACCACTACGCCAGTCACCGGGTCGCCAGGCTTTAGCCATGGCGAGTTGAGCCACTTCCTTACCGTCGCCAAAAATCCCAAACTTGGCCTTACCCGTGAGTACTTCTTTACGTCCGATGAGGCTGGCATGGCGGCTGGCCCACCCGAGCCGATAATCGGCCAATAGTTCGGTCTTGTCTATTGGCTTGCCGCGACTAGTATTGGCTCGGCTGGCTTTGGCCACGGTACGTCTCCTAATAAGATCAACGGGCAACGGCTGCCGCTAAAGGGGGCCGTCTCCTCGCATCAGTAATTAACCTGCGGGGGCTGATGTCAGCTACCTTAATCGCAAGCCTTTAGCGAGGCAAGTCAGGTGCTAGAATTTTGTCGATCACTTTTGGGCGTAGGCGGTGATAAAGTGAGCATGGCGCGGATCCAGCAGTCCAAACTTCGCGGCTAGTGGGTAATAACCAGACCCGCGGATCTGGACATGACGGAACTGGTGGCAGCCTAAAAATTCGATGAGTCCTCGGTAACTAAAGATGGTTTTATGGGTCCATGAGCCCAGGTGACCGGTATCGTGGCGGTGCACTGCGAGGGGATTGCCGACGCCGAGCCGCTTTACCGACAGGTTCGTTAGGGAAAACATTTGCCAGCCCAAGATGGTCGCCCCGATGTTGTGCCAACTGCTCGCATTCTCGGTGGAGATGACGACGTACCCCCCGGGTCTCAGGCAGCGAAAAATCTCAGCGGTGAAAGTGTCGATGGATCCCACATGCTCAATCACTTGGTTGGCATGGATCATGTCGAAGGATCCATCTGCATAGGGGAGGGGGTAATTAAGATCGTGCTCTACAACGGAGATGCCGCGCTCGCGTGCGGCGGCAGCGCGCTCTGGCACGATTTCAATACCGTGGACCTCGCTAGTTCCTATCTTTCGCGCTATGGCCTCGGTCCAAATGCCATCGTCACAACCAAGATCCAGGATCTTGGCCTTTGGGTCGGTTTGACAGAACGAGAGTATGTTCGATTTGTTTAGCGTGTAGGTTGCGTCAAAAAGTGTCACTAAAAACGATCGGAACATCATTGTCCTCCACCGCGTCCAGGGACGTCTCCGTTTACAGCGAGCGCGGCTAGTCTGAGCGAGGTTGACCGATTGTAAACTAAATAGATATTATCAACACACTCATTGAGATTTTATCGCAGATAGCGATCTGTTGTCTGAGAATTAATATCAAAGTCCGGAATCCCTTCCATCGCTTCATGGGTGGTGTCCGATGAAAAACCTAATTAATGAAGGTTCTGAAAGTGAACTCCACGGTGGACAGTTATACGCCGTGCATCGGTTCGTGGACCGCAATGATCTAGAGGGCATGTCAGTCCTGGATATCGGCTGTGGCTTTGGCTGGTTTGAGCACGCTGCTTTGCGCCTTGGCATCAAAAAGATTTGTGCCCTCGATGTGTCGGATCAGGATTTGGCGGCCGTAAGGAAGCACATCACTGACCAACGTGTAGAGTTTAAAGTCGGCAGCGGTATCAAATTACCGTATCCCGACCAGACCTTTGATACCGTAGTCTCTTGGGAGGTGCTGGAGCATATCCCCAAAGGCACAGAACCCGAATTTTTTAGAGAGATTAAGCGGGTCATCAAACCTAACGGAAAAATTTACCTATCGACGCCTCACAACAGTCTACTGGTCAATCTGCTGGACCCTGCTTATAGCCTCATCGGACACAGGCATTATTCGTTGCCGCAGATTGCGGGTTTGGCCGCTAACGCTGGGCTTCATGTGGAAACGATGACGGTCAAAGGTGGGATTTTCGAGTCCCTGTTCATCTTGAATCTTTACATAGCCAAATGGATATTCCGCCGCCGCCCCTTTTTCGAGGCGTGGTTTCACCGTGTCTCAGACCGTCGCTATATGGAGCAAGGCGCGGGGACATTCCAAATTTTCGTGAAATTAGCCTCAACTTTAAGACGTCAAGCAGAGGCCCCTGCGGCGTGACCTCAGCGCTGCGACCTTTGACTGCCGGCCCCTTCGCCAGGGCTCAGGACGCGCAAGTCATGCAACGGTACCCTGAGTTTAAGTATGCCGACTTCCACCTCAATGGTGTCGTCACCACCAGCGCCAATACGCAGGACCCGACCGGTTTTCTTGAGTGGCAACACGTATACCGGCGTATTGACACTGAGCAAGTCGCGACTTGCAGGCTGACCCGGAAGTTTGCCTTCGATATCATAAGCGCGTTGGATTTCGTTGATAGTCTGTCCCATCTCCTTCAGAGACTGTTCGGCCCGTTGCCGTCCGGCTAGGAGAGCTGCACGGCCATCTTGGACTTGGTCTTTGGCGGCTTGTTTGACCTCTTTGAGAGCGGCCTCGAATTCTCGTCTGAGATCAGCGAGACGCTCCTCATAACGATCAGCTAGCTGTTGTGAAGCTTTCCGACGGGCCTCCTGCATATGCTCGACTTCGTTTTGCCACCTGAGGCGCTCAGCTTCGGCCTGCAGCTTTTCGCCTCGAGCTGTTTTAGTTGCACTCTCGGCCTCGTCGCGCGCTGCCATCAGCGCAGCGACGGCTTGGTCCATACTTGAGGCGCGACCGTGGCGCAGTTCTTTCGCTCTTTTAAGGACTTGAGGCGGAAGGCCAATCTGTTCGGCGACCTCGAGTCCAAAGCTCTGACCCGGTAGGTCCAGCAGCAAGCGGTAGGTCGGCCGGAGATTTTGTAGCGAAAATTCCATCGACCCGTTGCGGAAGCGGCGGTCAGACAGGGCCATGCTCTTGAGTGCATCAAAGTGAGTTGTTACTACCCCGCGGACGCCACGATCCGCGAGTGACTCCAAGATCGCCGCCCCAATCGCGGCGCCCGTTTCCGGATCCGTACCGACCGCTAGTTCGTCGAGTAACACCAGGTCGTTGCTACCCGCCGACTCAAGGATCGGCCTGAGCCCCATCAGGTGCCCAGAGAAAGTCGATAGATTGGCGCTGAGATTTTGCGCATCACCCATCTCGAGGTATACGTGGTCGTAAAGGTATAGGCTCGATGTGCTGTCGACCGGTAACAAGAGACCTGCTTTGGCCATCAGATGCAGTAAGCCGACGGTCTTTAAGACCACCGTTTTACCGCCGGCATTCGGACCCGAGACGATGAGGATGTTGTGCTGATCGTCGAGGGCGATGGCGTTGCTCACGCTAGTTTTTTGTCGCGAGATCAAGGGGTGTCTGGCATCACGCAGATCGAGTCCCGGCTGATCTCGTAGCTTAGCAGGACCCGCCTCTAGGGCTGCCCCCAGACTGGCTTCGGCGGTCATGACATCGAGAGCAATCAGTGCCTCGTAATTATGCTTGAGAGTATCGAGGTCCTTCTCGACTAGGCCGCTCAATTCTCGGAAAATGCGGGCTATTTCGAGTTTTTCCTCGAGGTCGAGATCGAGCAGCTGGGCGTTCAAGGGTGCGATGGCCAGCGGTTCAATGTAAAGAGTCTGGCCGCTGGCGGAGGTGTCTAAGATCATGCCCTTGACACGGCCCCGACCATCTAACTTCATGGGGACGACGTAACGTTCGGCGCGCAGGGTGAAGAAGTCATCCTGCAAGTAGGCCATAAGCTCACTATCGCCATGAATAAGCTTGGTTAGCGTCTCCTCGATGCGGCGGCGCGTCTGCACTTTGCTACGACGGATGGCAGACAGCTCGGGAGAGGCGTCGTCAAGTAGTTGACCCTCGGCACCGACGGCCTTGGTGATAGCAAGGAGCAGCTGTGGCATCGGCAGGAGTTGGCCGCGCGTACGCCTCAGCGTGGAACATTTATTTTCGTACCCACTCGCAAAGGCATGGGTACGCCGCGTCGACTCAAGGAGGTCGGCAACGGCCCGAAGCGAAGGTCCGTCCAGTACCTGCCCCTTACTTGCGGCCCGAAACACCACTGCCATGGGCAAGAGTTCGCCAATGGGTGCTTTCAGTCCCTGGGCTGCGAGCAATTTTAGAGGCTCTACAGCGTCCCAGCGCGCTTGCACCTCGTTGGTGGTCAAATGCGGCGTCAGGGCCAAAGTCGCACTGCGGCCCTCGACAGTTTGACTGAAGTCCGCGAGAATCTGGAGGAGTGCGGGCCACTCTAGCTTTTCCAGGGTTTGGGCGCTGGCGTAAACCTGCATGATGCCTTCCGACTGAGTGATGTATTAACGCGATGGACGCGCTTGACGCGCCTAGTGCGACCCACGGGACGTGCTGCCTTGGCCGCCCAAGCTGTGCGATACTCAACCTAGCCGATGTCTTCATCGGGATGAAGCGTAATTGACGCAAGGCTAGATAAGTCGTCAGGCTCGAGGGGAACACATGATTTTTTCTTGGACTCAATACCTGAGCTCGGGGTTCACCTGGGCGGCAGTCGTGCTCGGTGCCGTGATCGGTAGTTTCCTTAACGTCTGCATCCTCCGCGTGCCTGAGGGCACCTTTTTAGAGCACCAGCGCTCTATCTGCCCAGCCTGCGGCACCCCAATCCCCTGGTACCTCAATATTCCGGTCGTGAGCTGGTTTATGCTCGGCGGCCGTGCCCGCTGCTGCCGTGCCAAGATCAGCCTACAATATCCGGCGGTTGAAGCATTCACAGCGGCTTTATTTGCCGTTATATACTGGCGTTTTCCGTTTATGGTGGAGACTGGATTTGGCTACCAGATTGATTACGCTAACTTGCTGCGTAGCCTCCACGCCGCGGTATTCTGCAGCGTCCTCATCGTCTGTTCGGTGATCGACTTGCGGCTCATGATCATCCCGGACGTGATCAGCTTGCCGATGGTAGCCCTGACCCCCTTAGTGGTCTATTTGCATCCTGATTTGGATTGGATCAGCGCTTCGTTAGGAGTCGTCCTCGGGGGTGGCAGCCTTTACGCCATCGCTTGGCTTTATTGGCTCGTGCGGCGTGAGGTCGGCATGGGTATGGGCGACGTTAAGCTTCTCGCGGCCATGGGAGGATGGCTCGGATACCAAGCGATCTTGCCGACGGTCCTTTACGGTTCGGTGGCAGGGGCGCTGACCGGACTTCTGCTTATGCTCGTGACGCGCAAGCTAACCCTGCGGTCAGCCATTCCTTTTGGGCCTTTTCTCGCCCTAGGTGCTATAATTCATTTATTCGCTGGACCGTTCATTCAGCAGGCCATGTTGGCACCGCTTGTTGATCGTTAATGCCAGCCTTCATTGCAAACTCGCTACGGATTGACGGATTACCGAGATGACTGAGGAAAAGCATGTGGCGGACCATTTGGCTATCCTTCGCGGCTTAAACGAGGCTGCCAAAACGCTCTCGGGTGCGCCTGGTCCAAGAGCGCTCTACCGACGCATGGGCGAGGTACTCATGCAGCAATTTCATATCCGGCAATTTGACTGTGCCAAGATCAGCAAGTCAGGCGGCAGGGTGAGCCTCAAGCGCCGCCGGGTCAACGTGCCCGGTGCTCAATCGATCAGCGATCAGGACTTGGATAAGGTGTCCGCCATCATCAGTGAGGCCGGAGCGCTCGGCGGCGAGCTCCGTGATGGGGTGAGTGAGATTAGGGTAGGTGACACGGTTTTGCAGTTGGCAGTTGCTGATGATCCACGCAGTCGTGCGGGGACGCTCTTACTGTGGGAGTTGCCAACGGCCACGAGCGAGACCACCCAGTTGCAGAAGTTGCAGCTAGATCACCTAGTACGCATCGTGCAGAACGAAGGCCGTTGGTTAAGGAAGCTCGATAAGACTCAGGCTGAGCTTTACCGTGACGAACTGACTGGCCTCTACAACTATCGCTATCTTGAAATTGCGATCGATCACGAGTTGCGGCGGGCTGATCGCTTCCAAACTAACTTCTGCCTGCTTTTTATTGATCTCGATAGCTTCAAGCCCATCAACGATCGTCATGGCCACTGCTCGGGTAGTTCGGTACTCAAACAAGTTGCTGACGTGCTGCGAGACGCCGTACGCGAGATCGATATTCCCATTCGGTATGGGGGCGATGAATTTGTTGTCTTGCTGCTCGGGGCTACCTGCTCCAAAGGTGTCTTGGCGGCAGAACGGGTGCGCCGTCACATTGAGGCCAAGGAATTCCGTATGGAAGACGGTGCCACAGCCAGACTCACGGCCTCGATAGGCGTAGCTGCCTACCCAGAACATGCGCGGGATCGAGCAAGTCTCCTGCGGCTCGCCGATGAAACCATGTACAGCAGCAAGCGCAGCGGCAAGAACCGAGTCACCGTAGTCAGTCGCGACGCCCAAGAAGGAGAGCAGAATGTCAGCTAGAGCCCCAAGCCACAGTGCGACTCATCAAGAGCATTTGGTGCGCCCCCAGCATACCAATGCCATGGGATCGGTATTTGGTGGTGAGGTCGTTTCCTGGGTCGATATTGCTGCTGCCACCTGCGCCATGCGGCATTGTGACCGTCCCGTCGTGACAGCCTCCATTGATGCCATGGCCTTTTTATCGCCAGTCCACGTTGGGTGGATCGTCTGTCTCGATGCGAGCGTCAACTATACGGGTAAAACGAGCTGCGAAATTGGTGTGCGGGTGACGGCAACCAACCCAGTTACCGGCGAAAAACATCACACGGCTAGTGCTTATCTGACTTTTGTTGCTCTCGACAGCTATGGTCGTCCAACCGCGATTCCGCCGGTGCAGCCGGTGACAGAAGCGGACAAGAGGCGGTACCACGAGGCCCAGGCACGGCGGAAGGCGCGTCTCGAACTCAAGGCGGCCCTGGCGGCTAGGGATGCGAGCGGTGGGGTACCATGACGCAAGGTGAGCTCAAAAAATTTGTCCTACGAGGGATCGCCCATCTCTTTGGGGGCCTATGTCTGTTGATCAGCGTTGCGGGATTAGGCGCCACCGAGGAGCTTCCGTCTCCCGCAGATTTTAACCAGGTTGATTATTATCTCCTGACTGTGGGTCGCGGCCCCCGTCCCGAGGCCCTGTTTGGACACACGATCCTGCGTGTGGTCGATAACCAGTCGCATTGGGATCTGAGTTTTAATTGGGGCATCTTCGATTTTGCTGATCCAGCATTTCCGTGGAAATTCTATCGTGGAGACCTTAATTACGCCCTGGCCATTGCCGAGACGCAGCCGCTGATTGATCACTATAGGCGCGTCGAGAAGCGGAGTATCATCCAAGAGCGTTTAGTGCTCACGGTTAATCAAAAGCGAGCCCTATATCAACGCTTGCTGGATAACGCTAAACCAGAAAATCTTTTTTACCAATATCATCAATTTCTTGACAACTGTGCCACGCGCCCACGAGATCACCTCAACGCTGTGCTTGGTGGCGTCCTCAGGCAGTTTTTTACTGCGAGAATATCCACAGTTACAAGGCGCCAGTATATTCAAGATGCAGCGCGACCCAGCTGGTGGGTGTATCTGGGCCTCGACATGAGCAGCAATGACTTTCTCGATGCCACCATCAGTAATTGGGACGAGATGTTTTTGCCCATAAGATTACGTGAGCTACTGTTTTTAGTCCCAGCGATCGCTGATGACGGCACTCTGTCCAAAGACCGGAAATTACTCGAAGGGGCAGAACTCATTGTCGATATGCCAGAGCCTCGCGCGGATGGTAATCCTTACTTCGTCGTGACCATGGCTTTAGGCGGTATTTTGGTGGCGACGCTTTTAGCATTGGGCCGTCTCTCCAGCGAAGCGACGGCGGCCACTTTACTCGGCGGTGCCAGCTTGGTTTACGGACTCTGGTCAGCCATCTGGGGCACGGTCCTGACCAGTAACTGGGTGCTGTCGGATTATGTGATGCTAAAACATAACGCCGCTCTGTGGCTGGTGTGGCCGATTGATTGGATCTTCGTCGTATTCGGTATTGTCCTACTCGTCAAAAGGTCGCGGCCTGACCGCTGGCAGCGCCTGGCAAGAGGGGTTGTATTTTTGTCCTCGCTGCATCTGACGGCTCTCGCGGTGATTTTGGTTTTGAGTCAATCCGGTTTGGTTAAGCAGACGATGCAGTCCGTTCTGGCATCGACGGGACTTTGTGGATTGGTTTACTATGGCACTATGATCCGCCAAGCAACGCGACGGGAGTCCTGAGAGTCATGTACAAACAACGACCTGAAAAGGACAAACTGTTTCGTCAAGTGCTCAAGGGCGAGCAAGCCGCTTTGATGGACATCCTCGAAGGCGAGCGGCACGAGCTTTTTGACTACCTGATGCGGATGACTGGTCAGGTTACGCGCTCTTATGAATCCGTCGACGAGGTGTTTTCTTCGCTGACGCGAGAGACTATTGCCACGCTCGGTAGCTACGGTGAACTCAAGGTCTGTATATTCGCGACAGCACGACGCTTTAATGCCGACATCTGGAATGCCGATATCTCGATACTGGTCAATGCTGCTGTGAGTCCTGACAAAGCGCGAAACGTCGATGTCATTGAAGTTGCCGTGGCCAACCCGAAGGCCGCGCTTAAGGCTGACGAGGCCTTCAGGGCTCTCGGGGGTCAGCAACGAGAAGCTGTGCTGCTGTCGATGATTACAGGATTTGAGCTCGCAGAAATCAGCGAGATCACGGATCAACCCATCCGCGAGGTGGAGCAGTTGATTTCTCAGGGCTTGGTGCTCCTGAAGCAGGAGCTGGGGGCGAGTGCGGATGTCGTTCAGTTCATGCGCGAGCATTTGGTGCTGCATCCGCAGCCAGTCAGATCCTCCGCCATGACGCTTAACCTCAGTCAGTTGATGCAGGGTATCAGGGCTAAGCCGGTCGGTATTTGGTCACCACTCCGCTTGGCCCTGGTGGGCGTGGTATTGGCCCTTTTGGTGGTCTGGTTGGTGTTCCCGACGGCTTTTAGCCGTGCCGTGGATGTCTGGCGTCCAGCCCCAACGGCCAGCGAAAAATAACCAGCTGATATCACAAGTGATAATTTGTCACTTTGAGTGGTTGGCAAGGTGACAAAAATTTATTAATGGTTTATATCATCTTCAAAATAAGGTGGTAGCTTAAGTACATTAAGCCACATTTTATTAGTTGGAGTCTTCCATGCTGTCTACCTTGGTTCGCGATAATGTAGCACCTTTGGTGCCTAATTTTATCCGTCCATGGACCATACTTCGTGGCGGAGCTAACGAGTTCGTGCGCAAGGTTGAGGTGGACTTTAAGGTGCGCGACTACCGTGTCAAAACGGTCGAGTCGCCCAGTGAACTCAAACAGGTGTTAGCCCTGCGCCGCTCAGTGTTTCATTACGAGTTTGCCGGTAAATGGCTGAGCCTTCGGAGTGATCAGGACGAGTTTGATGTACATGCTGACCATTTAGCTATCTTTGACGAGAAGGCTGGTGTCGTGGCTGGCGTCTACAGATTGATTGCGAGTGAATTTGCGGCGCCTTTTTACTCTGCGACGGAATTTGATATTAGTCAGTTCCTGGGTTCATCTGGCTCTAAACTTGAGCTGAGCCGTGCTTGCATCGATCGCCATTACCGTAACGGCGTGGTGATCACCCTGCTTTGGCGCGGTATTGCTGAGTATGCCAAGCGTGCCAAGATCGACTATCTGTTTGGACTCAGCAGTATCAACACGGTGGATCTGCGCCGGATTGCCGAGATTCATCGCTACTTCACCGATAGTGGCATCGTCAGTGACGCCTTCGGTATTGCGCCTCGCGGGAAATACCGCATCGACGGTTTCGAGCAAGCTTTCGCGCGCACTACGGCCGGTAAGGGGGAAGCTCCTGAGGCTATGCCGGCACTATTCAAGACCTATATTAAAGCTGGAGCTAAGGTATGTTCGCAGCCGGTGATCGATCGGGACTTCAACTGCGCGGACTGGCTGACGGTGCTCGACATGGGCGGGATGACCGCAGCCTACGACAAGAAGTATATGCGCGACTAAGAGCGTGGGCGCGCGTTGGCGTGGTCGCTACGGTGCTCATCTCGATCGCCGTGATCTCGCTGCTGGCTCGCTATACCACGGTATGTGACATCAAGAGAACGCGGCGCATCACGAGATTGGTGCAGTTGTTCTCGCGGTCGATGCTTCGGTTTTTAAATGTTCAGTGCATCATCGAGGCCGATGCGGCGCAGGATTTTGACAACCATGCCGGGATGCTGATCATCCCCAATCATATGTCGTATCTCGATATCCTCGTCATCAACGCGCTTTTCCCCGCAGTGTTCGTGACATCGCGCGAGATTGAGAAAACGCCGGTGCTAGGGCACATCACTAAGGTGGCAGGGTGTACCTTCATTGAAAGGCGGCACAAGCGCGATCTGCATCGCGATATCGATCGGTTGTCGGCCCTCCTTAACGAAGGCATCAACGTCACACTTTTTCCTGAAGGCACAACGACGGCTGGGGATCATATCTTGCCCTTCAAGAAATCGTTATTTGAAGCGGCAATACGCAGTAAAGCGCGTGTGGTGCCGGTATGCCTACGCTATGAGACTGTGGGCGGCGAAGCTTTCTCTCATGCCAATCACGACTCCATCGCTTGGTACGGCAAGATGAAATTCCTGCCGCATCTACTCAAGTTGGTGAGCGTGAAATCCATCGTTGTGCGTCTCACGGTCCTGCCCGATATGCAATTCCGCGGACACCGATGCCGCAAGAAGTTGGCCGATGATACGCGGGCAAAAATTGTCGCACATTACTTCGTCTAGCTTAGTCACTTGCCGTACCAGAGGGACATAGCTCGCTCCGTATACTCGTTATTGATCCGCTCGGCGTTGGCCCAGTTCTCGTGCGATGCCACGGCACGCAGCATAAAATCAAGCAGTGCGTGGTGACGGCGGAGTGTCCTTTGCAATCGATGCGGTTTCACTGGATTAAAAATTCCGAGCGAGGAAAAAAGTTGGCGGGGATTTTTTTTAATCCAGATCCACGATCCCATCTCTAAGGTCACCGGTAGCAAAGTGTGCCCGGTCGACTCTTTCGTGGACTCAAGAAAAAGGTAATCCCACAGATCGCCGTGAGTCGTGTACTGCAGAGACTGCGGTTCCATGATGTAGACGTGGTTAGGTAGACTGCGCTGCAATTTACTCTTTAGCGCGTACATCAGTGGTAAATGCTCAAAAGGACGGCGCGAGTAAGCATAGGGAAACCACAGGCGATCGACCGTACCGAAGCCTGAGTGCATATCAAGGGCGAGGGAGAATCGCGATGGGAATAGTTCGCGCTTGATAAACTGGATTAGGAGTTGTGACTCGAGTTCCATAGGGGCGCCAACTGGGCCGCGGTACCAAGGCAATTTTGAGGATTTACGATGGCCACCGAGTAAAGGGACGTTGGGTTCCTCTTCGGCATCAATGGGAGAGTTGCGCATCAAGTCAACGCCGTTGGCATTTGCACGCGTGGTGGCAAACATGCCTGCAGGGTTGACCAGGGGGAGGAAAAGTAGACGCGCCTTACTCAGGAGATGCTGCAAACCTTTGTCCCAATGAATGAGATCGACGATCGTGCGGAGGTATGAGATGGCGACGTTGGTGCCAATGCGTTCAAGACCGTGTACACCGCCGATGAACGCTACTGTAGGATCCGTCCACTTGCCGAGACCAAAAGTGAAGGAATAAACTGGGAACTGAAAGCCAAAGGCATCGACGGTACCCTCAACCTGCACCGATCCATCGGCCTGACAGATACGGGCAATGTCCTCGAGTTCAACTAATTCTGGCAGTTTGGTGCGGATCTCCGGAATATCGCCGACACGCGGTGCATCAAGCAGCGGAGCCATCTCTTTTTGTGCTGTAGATCGCCGACTCAAGGCCCGTCACCTCACTTAAGGCTAGAGTAGGTAGCTGAGCTTTACCGTATAACTACGACTAGAGTTGAAATTGGCCTCGCCACTCAGAGCTGCAAACGGCGACCAAAGATTAACCTTGAGACCAGCAGCAGTGTCGCCTTTCAGGTGTGTTAATTCATAAGAAGTCGAGGCGAGAGATTCATTGAAGCCAAGTTGGTCAGTAGTCACGGGACTTTCAAAAATGGACCCGCGATGACTTGAGAATCCAGCCCGGCCATAGACGGTGAGATAACGCCAGAATCCATAAGATACAATGCCCTCGCCACTCGTAGAACTAAGTTTAGTACCGTAGTGACCTTGCAGTTGGCCGTAACTGGCTCTGAGCGCCAGGGCTGGGCGTCCCAAGCTCTGATAAAGCGTCCACTGCAGGATGCCACTCACCTGCAGCAGGTCTTGGCTGCGTCCAGGCGCGGCTATCGACACGCTGAAATCTAGCGGAAGTGTAAAACCCTTGGTGAGCCACATCCTTGGTGTGGCCATGGGCCGTACGTCACCGTCTTGGGTGGCATAGGCAAGGCCTACTTGCTCAAGGAGGAGGCTACTCGAGGTCGGTAGGGCGAAGTATTCCATGCCGACGCCCAGGTCGATGCCGAAGGATCCGTGGCAGGAGGCAGGCTGCATCGGGCTCGGGCTATTGATGTCGGCAAGGACATGAAAGGCCGCCTCAGCCGGAATTTCCGCACCGGTAGCTAAGGCCACCTGACTAGCGGTCGCGCTGACAGCAAGGATAATTGCGTACCTGAACATGAGCATAATTTTCGTGGCGTCTCGGCGAGGTTGGTGCCATAAGGGCGGTCATGCGTGTGGCACTTGTAGATCATTATGACAGCTTTACCTTCAACGTCATAGACTGGTTGACCGGTTTGGATTCTGCCGTGACCGTTGATTACCTGACTTTTGACGACCCTGCCGGCATCGCCCGTCTGCGCGGCAACCCTTGCCCACTGGTCGTGTCGCCTGGGCCCAAGCGCCCCGAGGACGCAGGTGCTACTTTGGCATTAGTCAAAGACTGGCTTGGAAAGGTGCCGATTCTAGGCATTTGCCTGGGCCATCAGATTCTTGCCGTAGCTACCGGCGGTCAGGTTGTTCGCGCCAAAGACCCGCATCACGGGGCGACGCGTCGCCTACATATGAGTGACGCGCCAGGACTTCTTGCCGGATTAGCCTCGGGGGTGGAGGTGGCCAGTTATAATTCGCTGGTCGTTGCACCTGGTACCCTCGCGCCCAACTGGCAGATCAATGCCGTTTGTGGTCACGGTGAGATCCAGGCGATGAGCCGCATCGTGCAGGGGGAGGCGCCCGCCTTTGGCCTGCAGTTTCATCCTGAGTCTTTTCTCAGCGAAGGTGCAGCCCAAATGCGGCTTAACTGGCTAAGTGCGATGGGTATGGGTCAGCACTCGGCGATTGCACCCTTGGCCATGCCCTCGTAGCAGATCACGCGCACGCGTTCGCTGGTGTTTTCCTCGCGTTTAACAAGGCGCGCCACTTCGGCAGCAATACACTCGATGCTAGTCTCCCGCTCGACGCAGAAGATCCGCTCGGCGGGCAGGGTGGCCTCAAAATAGCCTTGTGACGCTTGGTAGCCAAGAACTACAGGGTCCCGTCCTTTGCCGCGCGTACCGGGAGCAATTTCGCCGCTGCGGAACTGCACAGGCGTGGCGATATGCACATTATTGCCGAGGACATCGCGGGCGATGTAGTGCTCAAGGTCAGGGCGGCGCTCCTCGCCGACAAAGACCTGCAGGCGCGACCGGTGGCCGTGCATAAGACGCTGGCACATACCCTCGTGGCCAGCGATGCCGTGGGTGTAGCGGAAGGTTGCTTCGGTGGGATCGACTTCCTCTTCGCGCAGCGCGACGCTGATGCTGATGATCTCCTGCGGCAAGCGGTGGCGCAAGCTGCGGACGATCTCCTGCTCGAGCACTTGGCGGTTGATGGCCACGCTTCTGACCGGGAATACGGCGCCGTTGGGGCTGTGGTATTCCCACTCACCCTCGGCACCGACCTTGCCCGATCGGGACTTCATATGCCACCACTCACTCTTTTCCGAACCGCGGAATTCCATCCCCCGGAACTGCACGGCCTGGGAGTTGATCGGCATGATTAAGGAGTGATCGATGCTGGTCTTGAGCACCTGGCGCACCATCTTTTTGAGCAGGCTGAAGTCGAAGACAAAGCCATTGTCACCCAAGGTCCCCGTCAGTGTGACGTCGATGTCCCAACTCTGGCCAAAGATACCCTTGGATGGGTCAAAGATCGCGCAGTCGACCGATGTGATGTCGTTGAGAAAGATCGTCCCACGGATGCCCGTGTCTTCACCGAGGTCGCTGGAATTCGAGGCGTTTTTCACTCTGTTGCACCACCTTTATGCCGCCAGTCAGGGCGTAAACGTTGCCTTATACTGACTTCTTAATTGAAATCCAAACTAAATGTCAGTAATCCTTGGGACCCAGGCTCCAATTTGACTGATCCAGCGCTTTTCGAGGTGAACCATGAGCTTTGACCGAGTCCGCGTGCGTATAGCCCCGTCGCCTACCGGTGACCCGCATGTGGGGACGGCCTATGTAGCTCTGTTTAATTATGTTTTTGCCCGCAAGCATGGCGGCGAGTTCATCATCCGTATCGAGGATACGGACCAGTCGCGCTACCGGGCCTCCAGTGAGGACATGATCCTGCGCAGCCTCAAGTGGCTAGGTCTGAGCTGGGATGAAGGGCCAGATGTCGGGGGCAAATATGGCCCTTATCGCCAGTCAGAGCGGCGTGAGATCCATGCGGCTCATGCCATGCAACTCGTTGAGCGGGGCCTTGCTTACCGCTGCTTCTGCACGGCGGAGCGTCTCGATAAGGTGCGCCAGGAGCAGAAGGAAAGAGGCCAGACCACTGGCTACGACCGACACTGCCGCGACCTGAGTCCGGCCGAGGGTGAGCATCGTGCGGCCGCGGGCGAGCCCTGCGTCGTGCGCCTGAAGATGCCGCGGAGCGGCGTGACTAAGTTTGATGACGCTCTGCGTGGCACGGTAGAGATCGACAACCAGCGCCTTGATGATCAGGTGCTCCTGAAGTCGGACGGCTACCCGACCTATCACTTGGCTAATGTCGTCGACGATCACTTGATGAAGATCAGCCATGTCATGCGCGCTGAGGAGTGGATCTCGTCCACGCCTAAACACGTGTTGCTGTACGAGGCGTTTGGCTGGGAGAAGCCGGTGTTCTGTCACCTGCCGCTGCTGCGTAACCCGGACCATTCCAAAATATCCAAGCGCAAGAATCCCACGTCGCTGCGCTACTACGAGCGCGCCGGTGTGTTGCCCGAGGCTTTGCTCAATTACTTGGGTCTCATGGGCTGGAGCTACGGCGACAATGTCGAAATCTTCAGCGTCGAACAGATGACCAGTCGTTTTGACCTAAAAGGTATCCACCTCGGTGGACCGATCTTTGATCAGACCAAGCTCAACTGGCTCAATAATCAGTATCTGCAGAAACTGTCGGACGACCGATTTGTCGCGCTGATCCGTGATCAAGTGTTTGCTCCGGAAGTGCTGAAGGCACTGCGCCCCTACGTGGTCGAGCGCATGGACCGGCTGGAGCAGTTCGTTGATAAGAATAGCTTCTTCTTCAACGGAGCACTGCCTTACGAGGGGGTGCCACTAGTACCGCAAGGTAAGACCGCTGCCGACATCGCTGGCATGGTCAGCGAGCTCGTCGAAAAATTGGACGACCTCTACGACTGGGACTTTGAGCACATCAAAGCTTGCCTCGATACTCACCGCGAGGCCCTGGGGTGGAAGCCTAAGGATTACTTTATGACCGTGCGTCTCGTCACTACGGGCCGCAAGGATTCACCACCGCTAGTAGAATCGATGGTCATCATCGGTCGTGAGATGGTGCGGTTTAGGTTGAGGAATGCTTTGGAATTTTTGCGGAAGCTCTAAAAATTACCGCTGCGTTTTCAGGGACTAACTGACTATCGGTTAATGCGGGAGCCAGATCCTGCCGAAGGCTCTAGGCCACAATTGCGAGGTCAGTTCCATGGCGGCTAATTCCTCCAAAGTTTCTCTCGAGTCCCAGCCATCGCAGATCAATCCCGCATTGCGACCTGCAGAGGTGGGCGGTGGTTTTACGAGCTACCAGAAGTTGGTGGTCGGACTGCTAGCGTTCTTGCAGTTTACGGTGATTCTAGACTTCATGATTTTGGCGCCACTTGGCGCCATTTTAATGCCTACTCTTGGTATATCGCCATCGCAATTTAGTTTAGTGGTCTCGTCCTATGCCTTTAGTGCTGGAGTGGCCGGAATCTTGTCGGCAGGATTTGCCGATCGCTTTGACCGCAAGCGTATGCTGCTCTTCTTTTACGTGGGATTTCTCATTGGGACGCTCATGTGTGCGCTGGCCAACTCCTTTGAGGCCCTGCTGACGGCACGCATAGTGACGGGTCTGTTCGGTGGCGTGATTGGTTCCGTCGTCTTTGCCATCACGACGGATCTATCGGAAAGTCGGCTAGTACTCCAACCATACCGTAGGACGCTTTAGCGTCTGAGGCTTGGTTGGTGGTGAAGGCCGACACACCGTGAGCTTCGCTTGGCGAAGTGAGCGGTCCGTTACTCGA
>Ga0194132_10000188_pt1 | contig 122784 bp, 106 predicted proteins | sample TA2KigOf80mmetaG_FD_148612 | JGI IMG/M metagenome (GOLD analysis project Ga0194132, IMG submission 148612) | Freshwater microbial communities from Lake Tanganyika, Tanzania - TA2015054 Kigoma Offshore 80m | ecosystem: Environmental > Aquatic > Freshwater > Lake | place: Tanzania: Lake... | reverse complement strand
TACAACCGCGAGTGGCTGATCGAGCGACTGGGGTTCCGTCCCCCGGCCCAGGTCCGAGCGGCGTTTGCGGTCAGGCCCGCAGCCTGATTACCATCAACGCGCTGTCCAATCCCCGTGCCGCGGTACACCTTGCACTGGACTGTCGTTCGCGAAAGAATCATTCCACCGTGGTCGTACCCCGATGAGCGTTGTCCGTTATGCTGCCGCCGCGTGTCAGACCGACCTGCCGAATCCTCGCGAGCGGGCCGCCATGGCCGCCAACACCGACCGGATGCTCGCGATGATCGATGCCGCGGTCGAGGGCAGCGCGCCCTTTCTTCCCGTACGGCTGGTCGTCTTCCCCGAGTTCGCGCACGCAGCGCCGGTGTACGCGACCGTCCAGCAATTGTTGCGCTCGCTCGCGGTTCCCATCCCGAACGAGCACACGGAGCGGCTCGCATCAAAGGCCAAGCAGCACGACGTCTACATCCAGAGCGGTACGATGATCGAAGCCGATTCGCGTTGGCCGGGCGTTGTCTTCAACACGACGTGCCTCATCGGTCCGACGGGGATCCTCTCGAAATACCGGAAGGTCAACCCGTGGATTCCGTACGAAGTACACGCGAGCCCGCACGATCTGCCCGGGTACGACGAACCCCTGTTCCCGGTGGTCGACACCCCTGTGGGTCGACTGGGGTGCGCGATCTGCTACGACTGGCTGTTCCCTGAGGTGTTGCGCCAACTGACCGCGAACGGTGCCGAGATTCTGATCCGCGTGTCTGCCTACATGGATCCGTGGGGCGCGACCGAGCCGATGAACTGGTGGACGACAATCAATCGAGCCCGAGCGCTGGAGAATATCGCGTTCGTCGTTGCGGCCAATCAGGGCGCCAGCCTGCGGCACTATCCGCCGTACTCGTGGCCGGGTGGGTCGCAGGTCATCGACTTCGACGGTCGCGTGCTCGCTGAGGCCTCACCCGGCCCTGGCGAGCGCATCGTCGTTGCGCCGATCGACCTCTCGGCACTGAGACATGAACGGAGCGTCCGCGTGGGCCATCACATGCCGGCACACCTTCGGACCGAGGCCTATCCGGTCTACCAGAGGTCGGTCTACCCCCCGCGCCAGACCTCCGAGGGCTCGTTGTCGTACGAGGAGCATCAGCAGCGCATCGCCGCAGCCAAGCGCGCCTTCGATCGGGGATTGGACGGGATCACGGGAAAGTGAAACCATAGGCCGGTGAGCTGGATGGCCTGGTTGGCTGGACTCGACCGAAGCGGGACCAGGGGGTAGGCGCCTGGAGTAAGCAATGCCATTCGAATTGCAGATCGCCTTCCGCTACCTGGTTGCGAAGCGCAAGCAGGCGTTCATCTCGGTGATTTCCGTGGCTTCGACCATCGGAGTCACGGTCGGCGTGATGGCGTTGGTCATCGCGCTGGCGCTCATGACTGGGTTGCAACAGGAGGTCCGCGACCGGATCCTCGGGTCCAGCCCGCACATCTTTGTGTCGCACGTCGGCGGCTTCCAAGACTACAAGGCCGAAGTCGACAAATTGCGCGCGGTGCCTGACGTGGTCGGCGCGGCGCCCGGGGTCATCGGCAAGGCGCTCATCACGACCGAAACCGGCGAGGCGTTCATCACGCTCAAGGGCGTCGACCCCAGGCTCGAGTCGTCTGTTACCGACATTGCGAGCGCGATGATCAGCGGCTCGCTCGACGCGCTCGCTGGCCAGGGTGAGGAGGACGTCAGTGCGATCCTGCTCGGCAAAGACCTCGCTGGAACGCTGGGCGTCAAGGTCGGCGACTCGGTGCGGCTCTTGACACCGAAAGGGACGCTGTCGCCCATGGGCATGGTGCCTCGCACTCGGCGTCTGGTGGTCGGCGGCGTCTTCGGCCTCGGCCTCTACGAATTCGACGCGCAGTGGGGGTACGTCGCGCTCGACGTGGCCGAGCGGATGCTCGACAAAGAGCGCGCGGACTTCATTCAGCTGCGTGTCCGCGATATGTACGAGGCACCTCGGATCGCTGAGGCGCTGCCAGGCCTGGTGGGGGCTGACTATCTCGTGCAGGACTGGAGCGACATGAATCGGTCGTTGTTCTCCGCGCTCTCGGTGGAGAAGATGGCCATCTCGCTGACCATCGGCCTGATCGGAGTGGTCGCGGCGTTAAACATCCTGGCCTCGCTCATCTTGCTCGTGATGGAAAAGAGCCGTGACATCGCGATCCTGAAGACCATGGGTGCGAGCGCCAGGAGCGTGACGCTCATCTTCATGGCCCAGGGGCTCATTATCGGGATCATCGGGACCACGGTTGGCGGTAGCCTCGGGTACCTGATCGCCTCGATCGCGGACCGCTATCGGTTGGTGCGTATTCCCTACGACGTGTACCAGGTATCCCACGTCCCGTTCGTGGTCCTGCCCTTCGACTTCGCGGCGGTCGTCATCGGCGCAGTGGTCATCTGCTTTTTCGCCACGATCTACCCGTCCCGGCAGGCGGCGCGGCTCGACCCCGCTCAGGCGCTTCGTTACGAGTAGCGGGTCTTCATGAGCTTCCTCGAGGCGCGGGGCATCTGGAAGTCGTATACCGTCGGCGGGAACCGGTTGAGCGTGCTCCGCGACCTCGAGTTGTGCGTGGACGCCGGCGAGATGGTGGCCATTGTCGGGGCGTCGGGCGTGGGGAAGAGCACGTTGCTGCATGTGCTCGGTGGGCTGGACCGTGCAGACGACGGTCACGTGACCATCGGCGACGTCCAAGTGACATCTTTACCGGACACCGAGCTCGTGGCCTATCGGAACCGGAAAGTTGGATTCGTGTTCCAGTTCCATCATCTGCTGCCGGAGTTCAACGCGGTCGAGAACGCCGAAATGCCCCTGCGCATCGCGCGGCTGCCCGGCGCGCAAGCGCGCACTCGGGCGGAGGCGTTGCTGCGGCGAGTCGGATTGGGTGATCGGCTGACGCATCGCCCCGGGATGCTCTCCGGCGGCGAGCAGCAGCGTGTCGCGGTGGCCCGAGCTCTGGTCGCGGAACCCGCCATCCTCTTGGCTGACGAGCCGACCGGCGACCTCGATGAACAAACCGCTGAGGCGTTGCACGGTCTCTTGCGCGAGATGCACGCGGCCTACGGCCTCACCTCCATCATCGCGACCCACAACCCGCGCCTTGCCGCGGCGTGCAACCGGATCCTCCGCCTCGAGGGAGGCCGGTTGGTACCCGCCGCCTGAAACGCCGATCCCTCGCTCCGTCACCAGCTAGCGTCCTGTGGATCGCCTCCGCGCTCCCGAGGGGCAAGCCGACCGTTGACGATGGACCAACAACAGGGGCCAGGCCGATTCGGTCTTCTGACCCTTGGGCACGGGTGTTGCGTACCCAGCGTCCAGCAGGATGAAGACACGTGAAGCTCAATTCATCCAGCGACTTATCAGGGCTGATGGCAGGGGCGGGTCGGACCGATGCCTTATAATGTGGCTACCGCCATGGGTTTTCTCATACTTTCCGCTTGCACCTAGGTAGGCCGATGTTCGAACGGTACACCGAACGGGCCAGACGCGTGCTGTTCTTCGCTCGCTACGAAGCGAGTCAGCTCGGCAGCATTTCGATCGAAACCGAGCACCTTCTGTTGGGTTTGATCCGCGAGGGCAAGGGCCTCACCAGCCGGATTTTCGCGCGCTCGCACCTCTCCCTCGAAAACATCCGCAAGGACATCGAAGGCCGCACGGTTTTCCGCGAGAAGGTGTCCACATCTGTCGAAATTCCGTTCAGCGCTGAAACCAAGCGCGTCTTGCAGTTTGCTGCGGAAGAGGCGGATCGGCTGCTCCACAACTACATCGGGACCGAGCATCTGCTCCTCGGCATCTTGAGCGAAGAACGCTCGGTGGCGGCCTCCATCCTGATGGAAAAAGGGATGCGCCTGAACGCCGTCCGAGAGGACATCGTCCAGCTGTTGAACGAGAAGACCACGCTGACGCGGGTGAAGGAGACGCCGCTGCTCGCCGAGTTCAGCCGCGACCTCACCGAGTCGGCGATGAAGAACCAGCTTGACCCGCTGGTGGGCCGCGAGCACGAGGTGGAGCGAGTGCAGCAGGTGCTCTGCCGCCGGACGAAGAGCAACGCCGTGCTCATCGGCGAGCCTGGCATCGGCAAAACCGCAATCGTGGAGGGGCTCGCGCAGAAGATCGTCTTCGGCGACGTCCCACACTTCCTCGCGGACAAACGCATCCTCGCCCTCGACATCTCGCTCATTGTCGCCGGCACCAAGTACCGCGGTCAGTTCGAAGAGCGCCTCAAGGCGATCATGAAAGAGCTGACCGACAACCCGAACATCATTGTCTTCATCGACGAGCTGCACACGTTGGTCGGGGCGGGCTCTGCCGAAGGATCGCTCGACGCAGCGAACATCCTGAAGCCGGCGCTGTCTCGCGGCGAAATCCGCTGCATCGGTGCGACAACGCCGGCGGAGTATCGGAAGTACATCGAGAAGGACCGCTCGTTGGAGCGCCGCTTCCAGGCGATCAAGGTCGACCCCCCTGGCGAGCGCGAAACGATCGAGATCCTCCTCGGCATCAAGGACCGCTACGAGAGCTTTCATCACGTGGAGTACACGCGTGAAGCGATCGAAGCGGCGGTGTACCAGTCGCATCGGTACATCACGGACCGATTCCTGCCGGACAAGGCCATCGATCTGGTGGACGAGGCTGGCGCGCGCGCGAAGCTGAAGGAAGCGGGCTACAGCGAGGAGTTCGGGGAGATCAACAAGAGCATCCGTGTCGCCGTCGAGCAGATGGAGAGCGCCTCGAGCCAGAAGGACTTCGAGAAGGCCGCGTTCTACCGCGAGCAGGAAATGGCCGCTCGGGAGAACCTGCAGTTCGTCCGCGAGAAGTTCGACGTGAAGTCGAGCAGCCGCAGGGTCGTGGTCGGGAAGCAGGAGATCGACGAGGTCGTGGCGAAGTGGACAGGTGTCCCCATGGCGTCCATCAATCAGGACGAAGGGGACAAGTTGCTCCGCATGGAGGGCGAACTGCATCGGCGCGTGATCAGCCAGGAAAAGGCGATCTCGGCCATCTCCCGCGCCATCCGTCGCTCACGCGCGGGGTTGAAGAATCCCAATCGACCCGTCGGCAGCTTCGTATTCCTCGGGCCGACCGGCGTCGGCAAGACCGAGCTGGCGCGCGCGCTCGCGAGCTTCCTCTTCGGCAGCGATCACGCGCTTATTCGCTTCGACATGTCGGAGTACATGGAGAAGCATTCGGTGTCGAAGCTGATCGGCTCGCCGCCCGGGTATGTGGGCCACGAGGAGGGCGGTCAGCTCACCGAGAAGGTGAAGCGGAATCCGTACTCGGTCGTTCTGCTCGACGAGATCGAAAAGGCGCATCCGGACATCTTCAACATCCTCCTGCAGGTGTTCGAGGACGGCCATCTCACCGACGGTCTCGGGAATCGTGTGAACTTCAAGAACACGATCATCATCATGACGTCGAACATCGGCGCGCGCTTCATCCAGAAGAAGAGCGCGCTCGGCTTCCAGTCGTCCGACTCCGGGGTCATCGAGAAGAGCGTAACCGAGATGGTCCTCGGCGAGGTGCGGCGGACGTTCAATCCCGAGTTCATCAACCGCATCGACGAGATCATCGTCTTCGAGGCACTGTCGGACGAAGACCTGCGGCAGATTATGGCGCTGCTCGTCGCCCAGTTGAACGCGAATCTCCTCGACCGGCAGTTGCGTATTTCGCTCGCCCAGGAGGTGGTTGACTGGATCATCGAGGTCACCTGCAAGGACCGGTCGTATGGGGCGCGTCCGCTGCGGCGGGCCATTCAGCGGTACGTAGAGGATCCGCTTTCCGAAGAGCTCATCCGTGGGCACCTCAAGGGCGAGGAAATCGAGGTCTATATGGATGCCGGTCAATTGGCCTATCGCACGGCCGGCGCGCATGAGGTCGGCCGAAGGCTCGTGGTCTAGCGCCGTGGTGTCACAACGGGCGGATCGCCTCTGACCAGAGGCGCTTCCGCCCAAACTCTTGGTGCGGCCGGTCGCTGTTCCAGCCCCTGACGCCTCACACGTCCACCAGGCGGCTCCAGACGTCCTATAATCTATAGACAGATACTGTCTGGTGCAGAGACGTCTTCCGATGCTCGTTCGGGTCGCGTGGCTTCTTGTCTGCCTGTGGGTGCCGTCTGTCGCGAGCGCGCAGATCCAGGCTCAGCCGGCTGGCGCTCCCACACCGGCGCAGAATCCAACGACCATCTGCGGACAGCCGATTCCGGCGCCGCGGGCCTTGCCCCCGGCCGGATCCGGTCCGGTCATCTATCAGATCGCGCCCTGTTTTCAGGCGCAAGGCAACATCTCCCTGATCGACATCCAGACGTATCTCTACTACATCAAACTCAAGCCCAGCCAGCCATCTCAGGGCATCTGGACGCCGTACGACGAAGCGGCCGAGCAGCGGATCCGGGAGGATTTCCGCGACCTCTGGGGGACAACCTTCCTCGACAACATCTCGATCGAGACGGCGGACTATGTCTTCTCGAACGGCGTCGTCGGCAAGTTGATCACCTACAACCTGGAGGAGCGGCAGCGGGTCAAGATCGTCGACTTTGTCGGGTCGAAGAAGGTCGAGCGGACCAAGATCGACGAGGCCTTGAAGGCAGCCGACGCGCAGGTGCGGCTCGACACGTTCATCGATCCCGGCCTCATCAAGAAGATCGAAACCATTGTCCGCGACCTGATGAAAGACAAAGGCTTCCAGTTCGCCAGCGTCTCGCACGGCATCAAGGAGTTGCCGGGCGGTCCAAAGTTGGTGCACCTCACGTTCAACATGGACGAAGGGCCCAAAGTCAAGATTCGGAACATCGAGTTCGTCGGCAACCAGGATCTCAGCGACCGTGCCCTCAAGCGGCACATGAAGCAGAACAAGGAGCAGTGGTTCTTGTCCTTCATCTCTGGTCGCGGCACGTACCAGGAGAACAAGTTCGACGAGGACGCCGAGCGGGTCACCGAGTTCTACCGTGACAACGGCTACGTGAAGGCGGTGATCGGTCAGCCCGAGCTCAAGTTCCTCGGGGACTCGGGCGACAAGAGCACGAGGTTCGTCGAGCTGCGAGTTCCAGTCACCGAAGGGAAGCGTTACAAGATCGGCAGCTTCAACTTCGCCGGCAACACGGTTGTAAAGGGGGAGTCGCTGCGCCCGCTGTTCAAGCTACAGGAGGGCGAGTACTACAACCAAAAGCGTATTCGTCAGGGTTTGCAGAAGGCCCAGGAGCTGTACGGGCAGGGCGGCTACTTCGAGTTCACGGGCTATCCCGACATGAAGTTCCGCGACGAGCCCGACCCCGCGGATCAGGTGACACCCCATGCGTTGGCGGCCACGCGGCCTGAGGATGGCCCGGCTGTGGCGGATGTGACGATGACCCTACAGGAGGGTAAGCAGTACTTCGTCAACCGGATCACGTTCATCGGTAACACCACGACCCGCGACAGCGTGATCCGTCGCGAGATGCGGCTGTACGAGAACAACGTGTTCGACACGGAAGCGCTGAAGTACAGCATCCGCCGATTGAACCAGCTCGGGTACTTCAAGCCGCTCGAAGGCCCCGGCAAGGACGTCACGTTCGACAAGACCCCGAACGTCGAGGGCAAGGTGGACGTGCGACTCAAGCTCGAAGAGCAGAACCGGAACCAGCTGACGTTTGGTGCCGGCGTCTCGCAGTTCGAGGGCTTCTTCGGTCAGCTCTCGTTCCAGACCGCGAACTTCCTCGGCCGCGGCGAGAGTCTCACGGTGTCGTTGCAGGGCGGGTCGCGCGCGCAGAACTACACGCTGGCGTTCACCGAGCCGTTCCTCTTCGACCGCAACATCACGGGCGGCATCAACCTCTTCCGCAGTGAGATTCGCTACATCGGATCGTTTACGCAGCGCTCGATCGGCACGGTGCTGACCGCCGGCTTCCCGCTCGGCCGGGGCTTCACGCGCATGTTCACGAACTACAGCTATGAGCGCGTGCAGGTCACCGAAGTCAGCCAGCTCTATCAGGATCCGGTGGTCCTCTCGCGTAATCCGTTTCTGCGCGACGCCGTGCTCACGGGCGCGGGTGGCGAGCGGATCATCAGCAAGGTCGTCCCAAGCATCATCTACAACACGGTGGATCAGCCGATCTTTCCGACGGTCGGCAGTCGGGTCACCGCGTCCATCGATCTCGCCGGTCTCGGCGGGAATACCAATTTCTACAAGCCGTCCTTTGAGGTTGCGCATTTCTGGCGCCAGAACAACCGTCTCACGCTGGGCATGCGCGGCCAGGTGGAGTACATCCACCAATTCACGGGCAGTCGCGAGCTTCCGATCTTTCAGAAGCTCGTTCTCGGCGGCGAGTACTCGGTCCGAGGCTTCGATATCCGAACCATCGGTCCGATGGATCCGTCCGGCCTTGTGCTGGGCGGCAACAAGAGCCTCCTCTTCAACGTCGAACAGAACATCGCGATCGCCGGACCGGTCCGCCTGATTCTCTTCTACGACGCGGGCCAGGTGCGCGACACTGGTCAGCGCTTCGCGTTCATCGAGGACGTGGAGGAACCGATCATCGTAACGCCGCTTCTCGCACCCCTGTTCACCGGTGTGACGTTGACCGACCCGAATACCCCACCGCCTGAATTGCGAACGCTGCGGCGCGGCGCCTTCAAGACCTCGACCGGCGCGGAGGTCCGTTTCTTCATGCCGGTGTTGAATGTGCCCTTTCGGCTGATCTTTGCCTACAACCCTCAGCGGGAAGGGGTCTTGAACAATCGGTTCCGGCCGACGAACAAGTTCCAATTCCGTTTCGCGGTCGGCACGACGTTCTAGCGAGGCTCCGCTTCAGACCAACTGGCAGCTAGCTCCGCGTCGCGACGTCGCGCTCATCGCAGCCCCGCTTCGCAGGGGGCCAGCCGTCGAGCGGAAACTCGAGTCAGGGCGTCACGTTTCGACCGTTCAAGACGGTTCGGAGGACTCGGCTGGAGGGACGAACTCCCGGCGGTGAAGGGCCGCGCACAGCGCGGAACCGACGTGAATGCGGTGCACGGCGCGGTTGCGACCCTCCGGGATGGCCGAGGGGCGCTGCGCGGAGGGTCGGAAGGCGGGACGCGTCGCGCGGGGCGAGCGAAGTTGACAGAGCCCCACTTCGAGGCGACACTTGAGGATCGAACAGCATGGGCGCGTGCCGCTCCATTGGGCGCTCGGTGTGCGCCAACGACGTCTGGCACTCGTACATGCCGGTTCACAGGTCGTGTTCAGGAAAGGATGAGGAATGAGAGGTTTAGCCATCGCTGCGTCGCTCGGGTTCGTGTTGAGCGCCGCGCCAGGGTTTGCTCAAGCTCCCGCCGGTCAAGCCAAGCCGGCCGCCCCCGCACCGCCTCGTCCGGCCGCACCGGCCCCGACGACCGCGCCGCAGCTCGCGCCAACGCCACAGGCGCCTGCACCCTTCCCGCAGGGCGCCAAATTGGCGTTCGTCAACCTCCAGGTGATCGCCCAATTGTCGGCTGACGGCAAGGTGGCCGCGCAGAAGGTCAACGCGCTCACGACGAAGAAGCAGGCCGAGATCGGCGAGAAGAGCAAGGCGCTCCAGGCGAACCAGACCAAGCTGCAGACCGGCGGCGGGGTCATGAGCGACACGGCTCGCGGTCAGCTCGAGAAGGAGATCGATCGGCAGCAGCGCGACTTGGAACGCATGCAACAGGATGCCCAAGCCGAGCTCAACGAGCTCCAACAGGATCTGCAGAACGAGTTCCAGAAGAAGCTGCTGCCTATCCTCGCTCAGATCTCGAAGGAGAAGGGGCTGCACTTCCTCTTCAGCGGCAGTGACGCGGGTCTGATCTGGGCCGAGGAAGGTCTCGATCTCACACAGGATGCGGTCGCGAAACTGGACGCCGCGGAGAAGGCCAGAGCCAAGTAGGCCGAGTGGGAAGCCCTACCTGGCCTGCGCGGCCTCTATGGGTGTACCACCTGAAATTCGTACGTGACCCTCGCACCTTGCGCGATGCTGCCTGCCGCGTCGGATGCGCGCGCGCAAAGGCTGCCCGACGAGCCCACCGAGCCATTCAGCGTCGTGCCTGGAAACGCACGATCGGCGGCAATGATGATCTGACACGCGGCACCGGTCCAGGTGCCCAGCGCGATCCCGATCGGGATGGTGGAGTCTGGCTGGACCGAGAGCAGCGTCAGCGTCACCGTGCCCGACGCTTGCGCGATGAACGAGTGACTGGCCGCGCCGTTTTGGCCGATGGTTCCGCTGAACACTTCCGTGAACGTCTGCGACGGCGGTTGGCTGGGCGTGATCGGGAGGTTGTTACCACTGCAACCGGTCACCGCGGCGACCACGGCCGCCAGGCCGACGCGGCGCACACGTGTTCGAATCATTCCTGGTCCTTCACATCTGCGATGCGGGAGACGGAATGGTATCTCCGCCTGCCCCATCGCTGACCTCCATTATCTGTCAGTGAGCCGGGGCCTGCCAAACTCGCCATGGTGCCCCAGAGGCTTCTGATAGACTGAGCTCGTGCTCATCAACATCCCACAGGCTCTGGATCGCCTGTGCTACCGCTACCCCTCGATGCTCGTGGACGCGATCACGGAGCATGAGGTGGGTCGGCGGCTGGTGGCCGTCAAGAACGTCACCGTCAACGAAGAGTTTTTCCAAGGGCATTTCCCAGGCGCGCCGCTGATGCCCGGCGTCCTGATGCTCGAGTCGTTGTCTCAGGTCGCGGCCATCCTGTTGCTGCAGCGCGAGGAGGGCCCGCCGAACTCCCGCGTCTACCTCCGCGGCGTCAATCACGCGAAGTTCCGTCGGCAAGTCGTGCCGGGCGATCGGCTGCGTCTCGAGGTGTCGCTCGAGCGTCGTCGCGCCTCCCTCGCCCGCGCACAGGCGGTGGCCTACCTCGACGATCAGGTAGTGGCGGAATGCGAGCTGCTGCTCGCGGTGGTCGCCGATCGCACCGAAATCGACCCGACCGCGATCGTCCATCCCGCCGCGAAAATCGGTCAGGGGACGGTCATCGGCCCGCGCGTCACGATCGGGCCGCACGTGAAGGTCGGCGCCTTCTGCAAGGTGGGCGCTTCCTCAATAATCGACGGTTGGACCGAGATCGGCGACGGCACCCAGATCTATCCGTTCTCGTCCATCGGACTGATCCCACAGGACCTCAAGTTTCGAGGCGAGAAGACGCGGCTCTTGATCGGCAAGCGCAACATCTTCCGGGAGTTCGTCACGATTCACCGCGGCACACGAGGGGGCGGCGGGGTGACCGAGATCGGCGACCGGAACGTCTTCATGGCGTACGTGCACATTGCGCACGACTGCCACGTGGGGAACGACACGATCTTCGGCAATCAGGCGACGCTCGGCGGCCATGTCACCGTCGAGGACTTCGCGAACGTGAGCGCCGGGTCAGGCGTGCATCAATTCTGTCGTGTGGGTCGGTATGCGTTCGTCGGGGGCTACTCGGTCGTCACCAAGGACGCGATGCCGTATGCCCGCACCGTCGGCAACCGCGCCCGTATCTACGGGCTGAACACGATCGGACTGATGCGACGAGGCTTCTCGCCTGATGTCATCGGCAAGTTGAAGCGCTCATTCCGCTACCTCCTGCAATCGAAGCTGAACACCACCAGCGCTCTCCATCAGATCGAGCAGGACCGCTCGTTGGCCTGTCCGGAGGTCGAGTATTTGCTGGACTTCATCCGGACGTCCCAGCGAGGCGTCATCCTCCGGCGCGCGACTCGACGGGCCGAGGAAGTGCTCACCGAAGACTAATCCGTGCACTTGGGCCTTATCGCCGGCAACGGCCGGTTCCCGTTTCTCGTGCTCGACGCCGCGCGCGCCACAGGCCATGCGGTCACCATCATCGCGCTGAGAGAGGAAGCGTTTCCGGAGCTGGAGATCGAAGCGGCGAAGCCGCCCCGGGCAGCGGTTCATCGCGTTTCGCTCGGTCAATTGGGCACCTGGGTGAAGCTGTTGGAGAAGGCGCAGGTGAGCCACGCACTGATGGCCGGTCAGGTGAAGCACACGAAGCTGTTTTCCGACATCGTGCCCGACTTGACCGCGATCGGGCTGCTCACGCGGATCAAGGCGAGGAACACCGACGCGATCATCGCCGCCGTCGCCGATCTCTTGAGGGAGCGCGGGATCGAGCTCATCGACTCGACAACGTTTCTGTCACCCCTTCTGGCGAGGGCCGGCGTGTTGACTCGTCGGTCGCCCACCGACGAGGAGCGCCGCGACCTCGCCGTCGGGTACCGAGTCGCGGATGTGATAGCTGGGCTGGACATCGGACAAACGGTTGCCGTCAAAGGGGCGGCGGTCGTCGCCGTCGAGGCGATGGAGGGTACTGACGCCGTGATCGCGCGCGCCGGTCAATTGGCGGGCCCCGGCGTGTGCGTGGTCAAGGTCGCGAAGCCGAATCAGGACATGCGATTCGACGTCCCCGTGGTCGGGGTCGCGACGGTCGCCGCGTTGAAGGCCGCCGGCGCGTCGGTGCTTTCGGTCGACGCGGGTCGAACGCTCATGATCGACGGCGAGGGGGTTGTCGCCGCGGCGGACGCCGCCGGCATCACGATCGTGGGCCGTTCGGGCCAATCGGAGTAAGTCTGTTACATGCACCCGGCATGGGCCCTCCTCGCGCCTTGCGATCCCGCCTCGTCTTGGCCGCCGAGGCCGCCTCGCGGCGTTGCTCGACGGGCTCTAAGGCGACGAGGGCGCTTCGGCCAGGGGTCATCGGTGTTGGAGATTTTGGGGAAGCATGACGCCCGCATCCTGTCGTGGCTGCTTGCTACCAGGAAGTCATGGCCCTGAGAGGCCACGGGATTCCGCCACTTGCGACGGGTCTCGATGGACGGGGCGGATTCCGCACGGTCTCCACTGGAGCCGACGGTAGCATCGCCTTTGCATGGGGGTCGAGCGTGGTGTCCCGCGCCGCCGGCACGACGCTTCTGCAAAGGCTCATCGGAGCCCTGGCTCTCGACCGCGCGATTTACGAGGAAGTCGAGGCGGATGAGGGCGCCACGGGCCAAGCCTTTCTCGTCGTGCTGGCATCCAGCGTCGCCGCCGGCATTGGGCTGCGATCACCCGACACCCACACCATCACGAGCATCGTGTTCTTCTCGATGCTCGCGCTGCTCACGTGGATCACCTGGGCCCTGCTGACCTTCGAAATCGGTGTTCGATTGATGCCGGAAAACACGACGAGAAGCAATGTCGGGGAGCTACTGCGCACGCTCGGATTCGCGGCCACACGCGGTCTGCTGCGCGTTCTCGGCGTCATGCCTGCAGTCACGGTGCCCGTGCACGTCGTGACGACCCTCTGGATGCTGGCGGCGATGGTGATCGCCGTCCAACAAGCGCTTGACTATCGAAGTCCCACCAAAGCCCTCGCCGTCTGTGGCTTGGCTCTCGTGCTGTCGGTGAGCATCGCGATCGCCCTCGGCCTCGTGTTCGGACCGACTGTGTCTTGACGCCAGGCCTGGTGGGCTGTCCGGGGCGGGTAGGCTGGCCCTATCTGGCTGGCTCCGCCTGCCTATATGATCAGGAACGGGGATGACCGCGACCGCTCCAGACCCTGCAGCTCTGTCGGCCTCACACGACATCATCACCATCGGGATGCACGCCGATGACGTCCGGCGGCGCCTGCACGGCGTGTGTACGACGTTCGTGCGGGTGGCAGACGTGGACGCACAACCGGGCGCCCCGATACACGTTCCGCCTTCGGCCGGCGAGGTGCGCATCGCTGGTGCCCCGGATTCGCGCGCCAGCGCCGTGTCGCGGGTCGCTGAAGTGCGGGCGGCAACGTCCGGGAGACCGCTCTCGGGCTTCGCGCTGAGCGACCTCGAGAGGCTCTCCGTGCGAGAGCAGGTCACGCTGCGCTCGCTGCTCGAGGAGCTCTGCGCCGCCGGGCTGGAGCTCGTCGCGGAGGCGCCCTTCGACCAGTTGGAGGACCCGCGACGGGCGATCGAGGAAGTGAATATCGCGGGCCTCGCGCTGGCACGTCTCACGATCCATCAGGCCCCAGCGGTCGACACAGTGGCTGGTTTCCAGCGCGTTTACGCCCTCCAGCGCGACGTGGCGGTCTTGCGCTCCTTTGCCCCCCTTCCCCGGCGGTTCAATCCTGCCGTCCCGTCCACTGGCTACGAGGATGTGAGACGCCTCGCCCTGGCCCGGTTGGTGGTTGAGAACATCCCGTCCATCCAAGTGGACTGGGCGCTGTATGGTCCGAAACTCGCCCAGGTGGCGCTGACCATGGGCGCCGATGACATCGACGGCGTGTCGGCAGAGGACGATGTCGCGCAGGGACGCCGGCGGGCTCCCCTCGAGGAGATCCAACGCAACATCCGTGCGGCCGCGCTTGAACCCGTGGAGCGGAACGGCCGCTATGAGCTGATCACCCGATGAGTGTCGTTCGACTTGGCGCAGTGGAGTACCTGAACGCACGACCACTGGCGTTCAGGCTCGATCGATCTCCGCGCTTCGACGTGCGATTCGACTGGCCGTCCCGCTGCGCGACGTTGCTGCACGACGGCGTCATCGATCTGGGGCTTATCCCCTCCATCGAGTACCTGCGTGCACCCCAGTCGGCGCAGGGAGAGCGGGCGTACCGAATCGTGCCCGATCTGGCGGTCGCTTCCCGTGGCCCCGTGGCCTCAGTTGCGATCTTCACCACGAAACCCATCGGCGACGTGCGGTCGATCGCGCTCGACACCAGCTCGCGGACCTCCGTTGCGCTGACGCGCGTGCTTTGCTCGCACGCGTTCGGCATCATTCCCGAGCTCCGTCAGCATGGGCCTGACTTGCCGGCGATGCTCCTGGTGAACGACGCGGCGTTGCTCATTGGTGACCGCGCGCTGCTCATCGAGTCCGGCCCGCTCCGCATCGGCGATCACGAGGTGATGGTCGAGAAGATTGACTTGGGCGAGCGGTGGCTGCGCGCCACCGGATTGCCGTTCGTCTACGCGTTCTGGGCAGGCCGAGGTGGCGCGATCACCGACGAGGATGTCCGCGTGTTGCAAGCGGCCAGAGACGAAGCGCTGACAGACCTCGAAACGGTGTCGGCCGAGTACTTCGGTGACGAACCGGCACTGGTGTCGTTAGGGGTACGATACCTGCGAGATAATATTCACTACAGTCTCGGGGAGGACGAGCGTGCTGGCTTGACGCTGTTCTATCGGTACGCGGTCGAAGTGGGTGCGGTCGACGCATCCGACGCACTGCGATTCTTTTGAACCCGGGAGGAGGGCCCGGGCCATGTCGATCGATCACGGTATCGACCACATCGTGGAGAAGGTCAGGGCCGGCGGCCGGGTCGACCGCGACGAGGCGCTCGCCCTGTATCGTCGGGCACCCACAGCGCAGCTCGGCCAGCTGGCCGACGCGATCCGTGCGCGGAAACATCCCGAGCCCGTCATCACGTACATCATCGATCGCAACGTCAACTACACGAACGTGTGCGTGGCGCGGTGCGCATTCTGTGCCTTCTATCGACCGGTCGGGTCGACAGAGGGTTACGTGCTCGGATTCGATGAGCTCTATCGCAAGATCGACGAGACCATCGCTGTCGGCGGCGTGCAGCTTCTGCTACAGGGCGGCCACAATCCCGACCTTCCGCTGAGCTGGTACGAAGACCTATTTCATGGAATCAAGTCACGCTACCCTGCGTTCAAACTGCATGCGCTCTCACCACCGGAAGTCATCCACTTGTCCCGTCTCGACCAATTGCCCGTGCCGAAGGTTCTCCGCCGGCTGATTGCGGCAGGCTTGGACAGCGTGCCCGGCGGCGGCGCCGAGATCCTCGTGGACCGCGTGCGGAAGCTCCTGCACTGCTACGGAAAGGCCTCGGCTGACGAATGGCTGGACGTGATGCGCCATGCGCACCACCTCGGCCTCCGAACGACAGGGACGATGATGTATGGGACAGTGGAGACGGATGAGGAGCGGATCGAGCACTTGCTAAGGCTCCGCGCGCTTCAGGACGAGACGGGTGGCTTCACCGCGTTCATCACCTGGAGCTACCAACCCGACCACACCGAGCTCGCCGGATCCGAGGCGACCGGCGTCGACTATCTCCGGACGCTGGCGCTTGCCCGGATCGTCCTCGACAACTTCGACAACCTCCAGGCGTCCTGGGTGACCCAGGGCGGCAAAGTCGGTCAGCTCAGTCTCGCGTACGGCGCCAATGACATGGGCAGCGTGATGATCGAAGAGAACGTGGTTCGGGCGGCTGGCGCGAGCTACTGCATGGACGAGGTCGAGATCGTCCGCAACATCGAGGACGCAGGCTTTCAGGCCAAGCGGCGCAACATGCATTACGAGCTGTTGGGCGACCCGATCTTCCGCGAACGCGAGGTGCCGCGCATGCTGGAGCTGGCGACGGCCCGCGCCGACGGCGATACGTCCGTCCCCGACGAACTGCGTCACTATCCGGCGCGCAGCCGCCAAGGCAAGGCGCTTCGGGTGGTGCAGTAGGCCGTATACGCCATTGCTTCGGTATCGTGCCCGCTTCGTGTTGCCCGTGACGTCGCCTCCGCTCCACGAAGGGTGGGTGGCTGTGGCGGATGGGCACATCGCTGGTGTAGGCACTGGACACGGCGAGCCTGGTGTGACCGAACGGGATTTGGGTGCGGTCGCCGTCTTGCCGGGCCTCGTGAACGCGCACACACACCTCGAGCTCTCCCACCTGCGGCACGCGATTCCACCGGCGGCGGACTTCGTCACGTGGGCGCGCGGCATCATTCGCGCGCGCCGTGAGCAGTCGGATCCGTGGGCGGCCGCCATCCTCGACGGCATCGAGCGCGGGATCGAGGAATGTCTGGCAGCTGGGACGGCAGTGGTGGGCGACATCAGCAACACCCTTGTCCCGTACGGTCCGGTGGTCAACAGCCCGCTGGCAGGTGTCGTGTTCAACGAGATCCTGAGATTCAACGCTCCCGATCCAATAGCCGTGGTCACCGAGGCGCTCGCTCGGGTGCGTGCATTGCCGCCGAGTCGAGACGTGCGGGCCAGCCTCGCGGCCCACGCGCCGTACTCAGTTGCGCCAAGCGTGCTGCGCGCGCTCCGGAGGGCGATGGACGCAGATCCGGCGCTCGCGCCGTGCAGCATTCATCTCGCCGAGTCGCCCGCCGAGGTCGAGTTCATTGCGCAAGGGACAGGGCCTTGGCGACAGGTTCTCGAGGAAGTGGGCTCCTGGGATCCGATGTGGAGGCCGGCGGGCGTGAGCCCTGTCGAGCACGTCGATCGGCATGGGTGTCTGGACCGTCGGATGCTCGTCGTGCACGGTGTGCAGATGACAGCGGCGGACTTGGCGCGCGTTGCCAGCCGCGAGGCGACGCTCGTGACCTGCCCACGGAGCAACCTCCACACGGGTGCGGGTCGTCCACCCCTCGAGGCGTTCTATGCGTCTGGTGTGCGAATAGCCGTCGGTACCGACAGCCTGGCGAGCACGCCGGATCTCAACGTATTCGCCGAGCTCGCGGTCATGCGCGCGTTGGCCCCCGCCGTGCCTGCCCGCGCGTTGCTCCACAGCGCCACGCAGGAAGGGGCGCAAGCCCTCGGATTCGGCGGGCAGTACGGCGTACTGACACCCGGTTCTCACGCGCGCATGATCGCCGTGAGCGTCCCAGCGGACCTGGACGATGTGGAAGAATATCTCGTGGGTGGTATTGCGCCAGACCAGGTCGCTTGGGTGGAGTGATGATCGCGCGGCTGGGTACCTATCTGTCGTTCGTCCGGTTCAGCCATTCGGTGTTCGCATTGCCGTTCGCGCTGGCCGGTGCGCTGTTAGCCGCCCGTACGCATCCGATCAGTGGGCGGACCGTGTTGTGGATTCTGGTGGCCATGGTCTCGGCGCGAAGCGCGGCGATGGGGTTCAATCGCCTGGTCGATGCGCGCTTCGATGCGTTGAATCCGCGTACGGCGTCTCGCGATATTCCACGAGGTGCGATGCGTGTGTCGGAGGCGTGGTGGTTCGTGGGCATCTCGTCGCTGGTGTTCGTCCTCGCGGCCTGGCAATTGAATCCGATCTGCTTCGCCCTCTCGCCCGTCGCGCTGGCGATCGTGTTCTGGTACTCGTTGGCGAAGCGGTACACGACGTACACGCAGCTCTTTCTCGGGCTCGCGATGGCCGTGGCGCCGGTTGGTGGGTGGCTCGCGGTCGGCGGTGGTGCGGGTTGGGAGCCGTGGCTGCTGGCGCTGGCGATTGGGATGTGGGTGGGCGGCTTCGACGTGCTCTACGCCTGCCAGGACCTCGAGTTCGACCGCTCCCACGGCCTGCGGTCGATTCCGGTGCGCTTCGGGGTGCCATCGGCCCTCCTCATCTCTCGCGTCATGCACGTCGTGGCAGTCATGGGCCTGCTCGCCGTGGCGTGGGTCACCGCACTCCCGTGGGTGTACTACGCGGGCGTCGGCCTCGTGGCTCTCCTGCTGGTCTACGAGCAATCGCTCGTCCGTGCCGACGATCTCTCGCAGGTCAAACGGGCCTTCGACTTGAACGGCTACGTCGGAATTTTGTACCTCGTGGTTCTGGCGGTCTCGGTCTATGTCCAGTGAGGCGCCTCGCACGCAACCGTCGGTGGCCGTCGCGATTACCGGCGCGAGCGGCGCGCTCTACGCCACGCGCACGCTGGCCGCCTTGCTGGAGCGCGGACACCAGGTCGAGCTCGTGGTGTCGGACTACGGACGTCGCCTGTTGCGCGACGAGCTCGGCGAGACGGCTTCGGTGGATCGCCTGGTGCCATTTCTCGTCGATCGTTACGGGCCTGGCGTGAAAGCCGGCCAGATGACGCTCCACAGCAATCGCGATCTCGGTGCGACATTGGCCAGCGGCAGCCACTCGTGTTGTGGCCTGGTCATCGTTCCCTGCTCGATGAAGACGTTGGCGGGCGTTGCGCATGGGCTCTCCCGGAACCTGGTTGAGCGCGCCGCGGACGTCATGCTCAAGGAGCGACGTCCGCTCGTCATCGTGCCGCGCGAGACCCCGATGAGCCTGATGCAACTGAAGAACATGGTCCTCTGCGCGGAAGCTGGCGCGACGGTGTTACCCGCGATGCCGGCGTTCTATCAACAGCCTCGCACGTTGGACGATCTCGCTGACTTCATAGCCGGCAAGATTCTTGGTGCGCTCGGCATCCAGCACGAGTTGTATCCGGTGTGGACGGGGCGCGTCACGCAGGGCGGGTAGGTTTCCTGGCCGGGCGGGGAAGAGCGCGGTATGACTCCAGCGACGGACGTTTCGAAGTCGCCGGCGCGGATTGCGGGGATGTTCGACGCGATCGCGGTCCGGTACGACTTCCTGAACCATCTGCTCAGCGCCGGCATCGACAGGCGGTGGCGAAAGGCGGCGATCCGCTCCCTCCACTTATCCGGGCGCGAGCGCGTGCTGGATCTCTGCACGGGGACCGCGGACGTGGCGATTGCGGCGCGGTCAGCCACGCCGCGCGCCGCGCGAGTGGTCGGCGTGGATTTCGCCGGCTCCATGCTGCGCGTCGGTCTCGACAAACTCAGACGCGAGAGGCTGACAGACCGAATCACGCTCATTCGCGGTGATGCCGCGTGCGTCCCCGTGGCGACCGGATCCGTCGACGCAGTCACGATCGCATTCGGCATTCGCAATGTGGAGCAGACGACTGAGGCTTGCGCCGAGATGCACCGGGTGCTGAAGCCCGGTGGCCGACTGGCCGTGCTGGAGTTCGCGATTCCGGCCAACCGGCTCGTACGGGCCGGCTACCTCTGGTATTTCAACCGCGTGCTCCCTCGAGTCGGACGGTTCGTGGCTCGACATCAGGCGTATGAGTATCTGCCCGCGTCGGTTGGCGCGTTCCATACGCCGGAGCAGTTCGCGAGCGTGCTGCGGGGGGCAGGATTTCGCGATATTCGGACCAAGCCGCTGACGTTCGGCATTGTGTACCTGTACACTGCGGTCCGCCCCTGAGCGGCACGATCACCACGCCATGCAACGTAGGCATCGGCCACCACGCGCGCCAAGGTATACTGCTCTAACCCGCTGATGTACTTCGATTTCGAGGACCACCGGCCAGATACGCCGCATCTGGTGAGCCCGCTGACGTGGCGGGACGTGGTGTTCCTCACGATCATCGTCCACCTGACGGCGCTGCTGGCGATCGTGACGGCGCCTCGGTGGATGCCGGCCTTCGAGGTCGAGCGCGAGGAACGCGCGCAGCTCAAGCCTCCACCCAGAGATAACGCCCGGTTCGTTTTCGTCCAGCCACGTATGGATACGCCGTCCCCCAAGCCGCCACCGCGTGCGGAGTTATCGGACCAGGATCGGATGGCTCGGCAGCGCGAGCGGGCGCCTCAGCCGTCCAATCCACTGCCGTACTCGCGCGGCGACTCAACTGAGCGCGTCGAACGTCTCGAGGACCGGGTCGCACGCGGTCAGGGTCTGCAGCCGGAACCGGCGCCCGAGGCGCCGCAGCCGCAACCTGCACCCCAGAGCGAGGACCAAGCGGCGTTGACGCTGCCTGATGCCACGACGGGTCGAGTGCCACAGGCGCCACCCACCCCGATGGCGCGTGCGATGAATCGACCCTCGCCAGGCGGCCGCCTAGGGGACGCGTTGAGGAATCTGGACCGGTACATCCAGAAGGATCACTTCGACAACACCGGGGGTGATTCGGGGGCGTTCGGTCCGGCGATTCAGTTCGACACCAAGGGTGTCGAGTTCGGGCCGTGGATTCGCCGATTCGTCGCGCAGGTCAAGCGAAACTGGCTGATTCCCTACGCGGCGATGTCCATGCGTGGCCGTGTGGTCATCACGTTCAACGTGCACAAGGACGGGTCGCTCAGCGACCTGATGGTGGTGGGACCCTCGCCGATCGAGGCCTTCAACAACGCCGCGTACGGGGCGCTCGCCTCATCGAATCCGACGCAACCCCTGCCCCCAGAGTACCCATCGGACAAGGCCTTCTTCACTGTCACGTTCTTCTACAACGAGCAGCCGCAGTAGGGCGGTATGACGGTCGTCGAACAGCGTGGGCTCGTGCTGCTGCTGGTCGTGTTGCTGGTCTACCTCCTGTGGCGGCTGTGGTGACCCCTCCGGATGTCGCGGCGATTCTGGGGCCGACGACGGTGGGGAAAAGTGCCCTGGCCATCGCAGTAGCGCAGCGGTTCAACGGTGAGATCGTGAACTGTGACTCCACCGCGGTCTACCGCGGCTTCGACATTGGCACCGACAAGGTGCCACTGACGGAGCAAGGCGGCATCCCACATCACCTCATCGACATCGTCGAGCCCACGAATGAGTACAACGCCGCCGATTTCGCTCGCGACGCGGCGCGCGTGATCCGGGAGATCCGCGGCCGTGGGCGTCTCCCGTTGGTCGTCGGCGGCACGGGCTTGTATTACCGCGCGCTCACGCGTGGACTGTTTCCGGGGCCGGGCAAGCAGGCCTCACTGAGGGCGCGACTCGAACGGATCGCCGCGCGGCACGGTGGTGCGCCCTTCCTGCATCGGATGCTCGCCCGCACGGATCCGACGTCGGCGGCGCGTATCCAACCGAAGGACCTGAAGCGGTTGGTGCGCGCGCTCGAAGTCTTCTGGCTGACCGGCCGCCCGCTGACCGCGCACTTCGCCGCGACCGCGTCGCCGATCGCGGACCTTCGCGTCCTCGCAATCGCACTGCGCCAACCCGCGGAGGAGACGTTGCGGCGCGTCACACGACGCGTCGACCAACAGTTCGAGCGTGGGCTGCTGGATGAAATGCGCACGCTCCTGGCGCGCGGCGTTCCAGAGACCGCGCGCCCGTTCGGCGGACTCGTCTATCGACAGGCACTCGAGCATCTTCACGGTGTGCGCGACGAAGCTGCCACGCGCGCGCTGATTGCCCAGGAGAACCGCCGTTACGCCCGGCGTCAGTTGATCTGGTTTCGCAAAGAGCCTAACCTACGGTGGTTCGACGGACCTGGCGACCTGCCGGCGACACGGGTGGCCGTGTGCCAGTGTCTTCGCGACGCTGGCTTGATCGACGCTTCGTGACTTCACAACCAGCCCGCGCGATCGTCATCGTTCTCGACAGTGTCGGGGCCGGTGAGCTGCCTGATGCCGCGTCCTACGGAGACGCCGGGAGCGACACGCTCGGCCACATCGCCGATGCGGTGGGACTGCGCGTGCCGCACCTGCGCACGCTCGGCCTGGCTCGGGTGGCGCGGATCGGGGGACCGGTCCTGCCGCCGCTTGGTGCGTGCGGACGAATGGCCGAAGCGTCCGCGGGCAAGGACTCCGTCACTGGCCATTGGGAGTTGATGGGGGTCGTGCTCGATCGGCCGTTTCCCGTGTTTCCGAATGGTTTTCCCCTCTCGCTCATCGAGGAGTTCGCGCGGCGGACCGAGCGACGCGTGCTGGGCAACAAGGCGGCATCCGGGACGGCGATCATCGACGAGCTCGGGCCCGAGCACATGCGCACCGGAGCCTGGATCGTGTACACGTCCGCCGACAGCGTGTTTCAGATTGCGGCGCACGAGCACGTGGTGCCGCTCGATGAGCTGTATCGAGCCTGTCAGATCGCGTACGGTCTGGCCGCCAAGGGGCTGGGCGTGGGACGCGTCATCGCTCGGCCATTTGTGGGTGCCCCCGGTGCGTTCAGCCGCACGGCCAACCGACACGACTACGCGTTGCCGCCGACGGGCGAGACCCTCCTGGACCGTTTGACGGCGCAGCGGGTGCCGGTTGTCGCGATTGGCAAGATCGAGGATCTCTTCGCGAAGCGTGGCATCACGGAATCCGTTCACACCGCGAGCGACGAAGAGGGGATGGACCGCGTGGTCGAACGCCTGGAGGCCCTGTCACACGGTCTCATCTTTGCGAACCTCGTCGACTTCGATACGCAGTACGGTCACCGTAACGACGTGGTTGGATACGCGGACAACCTCGAGCGCTTCGATCGACGCCTCGGTCAACTCTTGCCCCGATTGAAGGCACGTGACCTGCTGATTGTCACTGCCGATCATGGGAACGATCCCAGCACACCGAGCACGGATCACTCGCGCGAGCACGTCCCGATCCTGCTGGCCGGCCCTCGCGTCCGTTCGGGCGCCGAGATCGGCACGCGTCGCACGTTCGCGGATCTCGGACAGACGCTCGCGGAGCTCTTCGGTGTCGGGGTGCTCGCGCACGGCACCAGCTTTCTCTCCGAGGTACTCGCCGCGTGACCATCCGAGAACAGCTCGAAGCGCGCGAGCGCGAGATTCTGGCACCGCAAGCCGCCAAGAGTGCGGACTCCCAGGGTCGTCTTCGGCCGGAACAGGAGGACTCGGTCCGTCCGGCGTTCCAGCGCGATCGCGATCGCATCATCCACTGCAAGGCGTTCCGCCGCTTGAAGCACAAGACCCAAGTGTTCTTCGCCCCGACCGGCGATCACTACCGCACGCGCCTCACGCACACCCTCGAGGTGTCGCAGATTGCACGGACCATCGCCAAGGTCTTGCGCCTCCATGAAGAGCTGACCGAGGCCATCGCTCTCGGTCACGACCTCGGCCACACGCCGTTCGGTCATGCCGGTGAGCGCGTGATCGACGGCCTCGTGCCCGGCGGCTTCAACCACTACGAACAGAGTCTGCGCATCGTCGACCGGTTGGAAAACGACGGCCAGGGATTGAACCTCACATGGGAGGTGCGAGACGGCATCGCCAAGCACTCGAAAGGCAAGTCCGGTGCGCCGGTCGGCATGCCGCCGGCACTCCGGTCGAGCACCATCGAGGGGCAGATCATGCGCGTGGCCGACATCATCGCCTACGTCAACCACGACATCGACGATGCCACACGCGCCGGGTTGCTGAAGGCCGAAGATTTGCCCGGAGGGTTTGTGCAGCGGCTGGGACTCTCGGCGTCGGCGCGCATCGGGACGCTGGTGCGCGACGTGGTCACCGAGACGCTGGCGGGAGGCCTGACCGAGATCCGGATGAGCCCGCCGGCGCTCGACGCAGTCCTGGGGCTGCGCAGGTTCCTCTTCGACGCCGTCTACGAAAATGCGATCGCCACCGCCGAGTTCAGAAAGGCCACGGACGTGTTGACCTTGCTGTGGGAGAAAATCCGCGAGCGTCCGACCGAGTTCCTCGATGCGCGCACGATCGGCACGGAGGGGCTCGACGCTGCCGCCCGGGACTTCCTCGCCGGGATGACCGATCGATATGCCGTCCGCCTTTTCGAGCATCTTTACGTCCCGAAGCCCTGGGCCATCGAGTAGCCGTGCCGTGGGCTGCCCACCGGCTCGCGCGCGTCGAGGCAGGTCCTGGCCTCGCGTCCTTGGCAGGGCGAGATCCCCTCCGATGAAGTAGAATAGAAGATTGTGCTGACGCTGAGCCTTGCGAGGGTCCGGACGGTTCACGAGCGGTTCGACCGCACGTACCAGCCCGACGTCTTCGTCGAGGATCGCGAGACGTTCACCGTCACCGATCCTGTCCGGCTCGGGTTCGATCTCTCCAAGGACGACGAGCGCTTTCATTTGGTCGGGCAGGTGCAAACGGCCGTCGAGCTCTCCTGTAGCCGGTGTCTCGAACCCTTTCGGATGCCCCTGGACGTGCCGTTCGACCTGCGTTACCAACCCCGTCGTGCGGCCGCCGATGCGGTCGAGCGCGAGGTGCAGGAAGACGACTTCTCCGCCGCGTTTTACGACGATGAGGCGATCGATCTCGGTCAGTTGATGCGCGAGCGGCTCTACCTGGCCGTGCCTATGAAACCGCTTTGCACCGACGCCTGTCGGGGACTGTGCCCTCAGTGCGGGACGAACTGGAACAAGGGCAGCTGCGGCTGCGCCCAGGACTGGGAGGACCCGCGGTTCGCTACACTTCGCACGCTGCGTGACAGCGAGCGGAATGATCATTAGGGGCGGGACGACCAGCCCGCCCACGGGAGCCACGCATGCCAAACCCTAAACGACGACACTCCAAGACTCGTACGGCAAAGCGCCGGACGCACGACGCATTGCAGGCCGTCGGCCTGGCCGAATGCCCGCATTGCCACGAGCCGAAGCCCCCGCACCGCGTCTGCGCGCACTGCGGCTATTACCGCGGTCGGCAGGCGAGGGCGGTTCCGGAGGAGTAAAGGCGTTGGCTCCGAGGTTCTCGCGTTCAGAGCAGACCCGTGAACGCTGGCCCGGGAACCGACACGGTTGTTCATCCCCATGATCTGGATCGCGATCGACGCGATGGGCGGCGACGAGGCTCCCCACCACATCGTGGACGGGGCGCTGGCCGCCACGCGCCACTTGGACGTGGGCGTCACGCTCGTGGGTCCGGAACGCACGTTGGCCGAAGAGGTCGAGCGGCATCCAGAGGTCGATCCGACTCGGGTGCGTTTCGCGCACGCCGACGCCGTCATCGGCATGGCGGACCCGCCGGCCGCGACGCTTCGGCGTCGGCCGGGGGCGTCGATTCGGGTGGCCGTCGACCTCGTCGCCCGCGGCGAGGCGGCGGCGCTCTTCAGCGCGGGGCACACAGGCGCGACGGTGATCGCGGCGCATGGCGCGTTCGGGATGCTGCCGGGTGCCGACCGGCCGGCCCTCGCGGCGACCATTCCCACGCGCCAGCAGCCCGCGCTGCTGCTAGATGTCGGAGCGAGCGTGGAATGCCGACCGTCGCATCTGCTGCAGTTCGCGGTGATGGGGAGCATGTATGCGCGTGTGGCGTTAGGCATCGACCGGCCGCGCGTCGCGCTCCTGTCGATTGGCGAAGAAGAGACCAAAGGGAACGAACTGACACGGGACGCGTACCGTTTGCTGAAAGCCTCCTCGCTCACGTTCATCGGGAACCTCGAAGCGCGCGACATCTACACGGGTGATGCCGACGTCATCGTCTGCGACGGGTTCACCGGCAATATTGCGCTCAAGACCAGCGAGGGTCTCGTCGAGGTCGTCGAGGAACTGCTCCGCGAGGAGCTGACGAGCACCTACACGATGCGCCTGGGGTCGCTGCTCACTCGCCGCACGCTCCGGCACTTCCGTCGGCGCGTCGACTACTCGGAGTACGGCGGTGCGCCTCTCCTGGGCGTGGCGGGACTGGCCATCGTTGGACACGGCCGCTCCAGCCCGAAAGCGGTCCGCAACGCCGTGGCAATGGCCTATCGATTCGCTGCCAGCCGCTTCATCGAACGCGTCGAGCGAGACATCGCCGCCGCGGCGGTACCCCACGCGTGATCGCGTTCATCTTTCCCGGACAAGGATCCCAGAAGGTTGGCATGGGCCAGGCCCTGGCCGACAGCTTCGACGTCTGTCGCGAGACGTTCGTTGAGGCCGATCGCGCGTTCGGGGGGGAAGCCCTGAGTCGGGTCTGCTTCGATGGCCCAGAGGCGGCCTTGACCCTGACGGAGAACACCCAGCCCGCCCTGCTCGCGGTCAGCACGGCCGCATGCCGCCTTCTGGCGTCGCGTGCCGTGACGCCGGCGTTTGTCGCCGGTCACAGCCTGGGCGAGTACGCCGCGCACGTCGCCGCCGGGACGTTCTCCTTCGCCGACGCACTCCACATTGTCCGCCGCCGTGGCCAGTACATGCAGGAGACCGTGCCGGTGGGCACCGGCGCGATGGCCGCGATTCTTGGCCTCGACGAGAGCGCCGTGCTTCAGGCGTGTGCCGAGGCGGCTGATGGCGACGTCGTCAGCCCGGCGAACTTGAACGGCGCCGGCCAGGTGGTGATTGCCGGCACGACGGCCGCGGTCGCGCGCGCGGGCGCGCGCGCGAAGGCGCTCGGGGCCAGGCGCGTGATCCCGCTCACCGTCAGTGCGCCGTTTCACTGCGCGCTCATGCAGCCCGCTCAAGAGCGCCTTGCCCCTGAGCTGCGGGCGCTGACCGTCCAGGACCCGTGCGTGCCGGTCGTGGCCAACGTTGATGCCGAGCCTAAACGGCGGGCCGGCGACGCCATCGAAGCGCTGGTGGCACAGATTTCCGCGCCGGTCCGCTGGGAGGCGGTCGTGCGTCGCCTTGCGTCCGAGGGCGTCACAACGTATGTTGAGGTAGGTCCAGGTACCGTGTTGAGCAGGCTGGTCCGCAAGATTCATCGGGACGCGCAGGTCATCAGCTTGGAGAAGCCCGCGGACCTCGAGGCAGTCGAAGCATGTTTGGCCTGAGCGGAAAAGTCGCGTTGGTCACCGGTGCGTCGCGTGGCATCGGCCAGGCTGTGGCCGCGCGCCTGGCGGAGCAGGGCGCAACGGTCGTGTTGGCAGCCCGAGGCGATCATGCTGGCACTGCTGCGGCCGATATCGTCGCGTCTGGTGGGCGTGCCGAAGCGGTCGGCATCGACGTGACCGACACGGCTGCCCTCGAGCAGATTCCCCCGGCCATCATCGAGCGCCACGGACGACTGGACATTCTCATCAGCAACGCCGGCATCACACGGGATCAGCTGTTGCTGCGCATGAAACGCGACGACTGGGACGCCGTCATCGCGACCAACCTCACGGCATCCTTCGTGCTCGCGCAGGCCGCGATCAGGCCGATGATCAAGCAACGCGCGGGCCGGATCATCGCCGTCAGCTCGGTGGTCGGCCAGATGGGCAACGCCGGTCAAACCAACTATGCGGCGTCCAAGGCCGGTTTGATCGGGTTCGCGAAGGCGCTCGCGCGCGAGGTCGCCTCGCGAAACGTGACGGTCAACGTGATTGCGCCCGGCATGATCGACACGGACATGACACGGGCACTGGGAGAGAAGGCGCACACGGCCTGGACCGAGCAGATTCCTCTCGGACGCTTGGGATCAGTGGACGACGTGGCTGCCGCGGCGTGCTTCTTGGCGTCGGATGAGGCAGCGTATATTACTGGACACGTTCTGGCCGTCAACGGCGGGATGTACATGTAGGAGGAATGATGGCGGTATCCGACAAGGTCAAGAGCATCATCGTGGAACAGCTCGGCGTCGACGAAGAGGAAGTGACGCCGGACGCGTCGTTCGTAGACGACTTGGGCGCCGATTCGCTGGACACGGTCGAGCTCGTGATGGCGTTCGAAGAGGAGTTCGGGATCGAGATCCCGGACGAGGACGCCGAGAAGATCACCCGTGTCAAGGAAGCCGTGGAGTACATCGAGTCCGCCGCCAAGTCGAAGAAGTAGGACGGCCGCGAACCCATCATGAATAGCAGTCGGCGAGTGGTCGTCACCGGCATCGGCCTGGTGTCGGCGTTGGGCATTGGCACCGAGGCCAACTGGGAGGCGCTCTCCGAGGGGCGCAGCGGCATCGGTCCGATCACGCGATTCGACGCATCTGCCTTCTCGACTCGCATTGCCGGTGAGGTCAAGGGCTTCGATCCGCTGCAGCACATCGACAAGAAAGACGTGAAGAAGATGGACATCTTCATCCAGTTCGCGATCGCCGCGGCGGATGGTGCGATGTCCGACGCGGGGCTCCAGATCACGCCGGCCAACGATACGCGCGTTGGCGTCTTCATCGCCTCTGGCATCGGCGGATTCACCACCATCGAGAAGGAGCACAAGGCCTTTCTCGAGGGTGGACCTCGCAAGATCTCGCCGTTCTTCATTCCGTCGGCCATCATCAATCTGGCGGCCGGCCAGGTCTCGATCCGGTTTGGGGCCAAGGGGCCCAACTCCGCCACGTGCGCGGCGTGTACGGCGTCGGCGCACGCCGTTGGGGATGCGTACGAGATCATCAAGCGCGGCGCCGCGGACGCCATGATCGCAGGCGGCTCCGAGGCGGCTGTGTGCGCCATGGGCGTTGGCGGTTTCGCCGCGCTGCGCGCGCTGTCGACGCGCAACGCCGAGCCGACCAAGGCGAGCCGTCCGTTTGACAAGGACCGAGATGGCTTCGTCCTTGGCGAGGGGGCGGGGGTTGTGGTGCTGGAGGAGCTGAGCGCGGCGCAAAAGCGCGGCGCGCGTGTGTACGCGGAGGTCGTCGGCTACGGCATGTCAGGCGACGCGTACCACATGACCGGTCAGCCCGAGGACGCCAATGGAGCCGTGCGTGCCATGGCGGCCGCTGTCCAGTCCGCGGGCGTCTCGCCGTCCGTGGTCAACTACATCAATGCGCACGGCACCTCGACACCGATCAACGACCCGACCGAGACGTTCGCGATCAAGACATGTTTCGGTCCCCAGGCGCACAAGCTGACGGTGTCGTCGACCAAGTCGATGACAGGTCACTTGCTCGGCGCCGCCGGGGGGCTCGAAGCCGGCATCACGGCCCTCGCCGTGTACCACCAGCTCGTCCCGCCCACCATCAACCTGGATCAACCTGACGAAGCCTGCGACCTCGATTACGTGCCGAACGCCAAGCGGGCCTGGCCCATCGAGTACGCGCTGTCCAACTCGTTCGGCTTCGGCGGCACCAACGCCGCGCTGCTCTTCAAGCGGTTTCAAGGGTAAGCTGTTCAGTGGGGCACGTCGCCCCCCCCGTTGGCTGGCCTGGTCGGCTGCCGAGCCCTATTCACCGAGCGCGTCCCATGAACATCGCTGTCTGCATCAAACAGGTTCCGACACGCGACTGGCAACCTCGCGTCAACGACGGGGGCACGTGGATTCGCGACCGAGATGTCACGTTCGAGACGAACGAGCCCGACGCGTACGCGCTCGAGGAGGCGCTGCGCCTGAAGGAGAAACACGGAGGATCCGTTGTCGCCTGCTCCGTCGGACCCGAACGCGTGGCGCAGGTGCTACGCGAAGCTCTCGCGCGCGGTGCCGACCGCGCGATTCACGTGGAGCATGCGAGCGTCGAGGCGTCTGACGCGTTCGTCATCGCCGGAGCGCTGGCCGCCGCGGTCCGTGACGAACGGTTCGACCTGGTTCTGACTGGCCTCCAGTCTGATGATCAGGGGTTCGCGCAGACGGGTGTTGTGCTGGCTGAACGACTGGGCTTCGCGCACGCGACGATCATCATGGAGGTGCAGATCGAGTCGTCGACCGTGCGCGTCAAGCGCGAGCTGGAAGGTGGTTGGTTCCAATGGGTGGCCATGCCCCTCCCCGCGGTGCTGACGATCCAAAGCGGCATCAATCACCTCCGGTACGCGACGCTCAAGGGGATCATGGCGGCGAAGAAGAAGGAAATCCGCAAGGTGGCGATGCCGGCTGGTTTGGCGGCGCGCCAGCACATCGTGAGACTGTACGCGCCACAAAAGGTCAAGCGCACCGAGCTCATCACGGGCTCGCCGGCCGAGGCCGCCAAAACGCTCGTCACGCGCCTCCGTGAGACGGCCAGGGTCATCTAGACGGCTATGCGGCCCGCTGGAAGGATCACGGGTTCGCCAGCGGCTGAGCCGGGGTTCTGCGCGGAGCCCCCGACTGAAATGAGGTGTTCATGATTCTCGTCGTGGCGGAGCAGCGGGGCGGGACGCTCAATCGTGCGTCGTGGGAAACCATCGCGGCCGCGCAGCACATCCCCGGCGGGGTCCCGATCGTCGTCGCCGTGCTGGGCGGGTCGGGCGGGGCGACGACCGCGGCTGCACAGCTCGCGGCGGCGGCTGTTCACGAGGTCGTGGCTGTTGAGCACCCCTCGCTCGAGCCGTACACCGCAGACGGGTTCACGGCGGCCCTGCAATCGCTGATCGGTCAGCTCAATCCCACTTCGGTCTTGTTTCCGCACACCTATCAGACGAGGGACTTCGTTCCCAAGCTGGCGGCACGCCTCGATCGTGCGTTGCTCACGGACGTGACGGGCACCAAGCCGTCGGACGATGGTGCGCTGGTGTTCGTGAGGCCGATGTTCCAGGGCAAGTTGACCGCGGACGTGCGCCCGCAAGGTCCGGCGCCCCATCTGGTGACGTTTCAGATCGGCTCGTATCGTCCGGACGCCGCGGCGCGTGGCTCATCCCCCGCTCCCGTGAAGACCGTCGCCGCGACGCTCGATGGGGCGTCGGTCCGCCAGCGGCCCGACCAGCCCTATCAAGAAGCGCGGCAAGCCGTCGACCTCTCGCAGGCGGAACGGATTGTCTCGGTGGGGCGCGGCATTAAGGGACAGGAACATCTGAGTGTCGCGCAGGCGCTGGCCGACGCGCTCAAGGCGGAGTTGGCGGCGTCGCGTCCCATCTGTGATGCCGGCTGGTTGCCGATGGAACGGCAGGTAGGTAGCTCCGGTCAGACCGTTGCGCCCAAGCTCTACGTCGCGCTCGGCATCTCGGGTGCCATTCAGCATCTCGTCGGCATGAAAGGGTCGAACGTCATCGTCGCCATCAACAAGGACCCGGACGCCCCCATCTTCGAGGTTGCGGACTACGGCATCGTCGGCGATCTGTTCGAGGTGGTGCCTGCGCTGGTGAAGGCCTTGAACGAGTAGAGGAGGTCCCACTGTCCACGCTGCTGCTGTGGCTGCTCGTCCTCCTCTTTCTCGGCGCGTTCACGGCGCAGGTCGCTACGCGTCTGCGGTTGATCGCCGATGCACCCAATACGTTCTCGACCGCTGACCTCGGTGCCCGCACCTACCGTTTCCTTGCCGACGTGCTCGGTCAACGGCAGACCTTGCGCGAGCGTCCCCTGCCCGGACTCGCGCATGCACTCGTCTTCTGGGGTTTCGTCGCGTTCGGGCTCTACACGACGGTTGAGTACCTGAAGGGCCTGGGGATCGTCGACCTCACGCACACCCGCTGGTTTGCCGCGTACCGGATCCTGCTCACCCCCTTCGCCATCGGCGTGCTGGTGGGCATCGTCGGTCTCGCGCTGCGCCGTGCCGTCATCCGACCGGTTGGTCTCGGGCAGACCGTGTCGATCGAATCGCTCGTCATCGCAGGCTTTATCGCCACGCTGATGATCACGTTCCTCCTCGCCTGGCGACTCGACGAGGCAAGTCTGGCAGGCCAGGTGAACTGGTGGGTGCATGCGCTCGTCATCCTCGCGTTTCTCGCCCTCATTCCGGCGTCGAAACACTTTCACCTGGTGCTGTCTCCGGTCACTGTCTTTCTGAAGTCACCCGAGCTCGGCAACGTCCCGAACCTGGATTTCGAGAAGGAGCAAGTGGGCCTCGAAGCCGTGAAGGACCTCGGAAGCAAGACCGTGCTCGATGCGTTCACGTGTGTCGAGTGCGGGCGTTGCCAAGTGAACTGCCCTGCGTGGGGCGCGGGAAAGGCACTGAATCCCAAGACGCTCATCCTGCAGACACAGGACGCCCTGCTCGCGCGAAAACCCGACACGAAGCTAGTGGACCTCTACTCAGACGAGGTGTTGTGGCAGTGTACGACATGCGGCGCGTGCGAGAACCAGTGCCCCGTGGGCATCGAACATCTGCCGCTCATCATTGGCGCGCGGCGTGGATTGGTCTCGAACGGCGAGGCGCCGGATTACCTGGGCGGCGTCTACAACCACTTGGAGAGACGCGGCAACATCTGGGGGCTCGGCTCCGATCAGCGCCAGAAGTTCGTGCACGCGTCAGGGCTCGAAACGTTCGATCCGCGCGTGCACGACGTGCTCGTGTGGCTCGGTTGTGCGGGTGCGTTCGAGGCAGATTTCCAAAGATCTCTGCGCGCGCTGTTCGACATCCTCCGCGGAAGGGGCGTGAAGTTCGGCGTTCTCGCCAAGGAGCGATGCACCGGTGACTCGGCGAAGCGGACGGGCAATGAGTACCTGTTTCAGGAACTTGCCCACCAGAACATCGAAGACCTCCGAGCCGCGGGACCGAAGACCATCGTTGCCTCGTGTCCGCACTGCGTGAAGACCATCGGAAACGACTACCGCAAATTCGGTTACGAGGTCGAGATTGTGCACAGCGCCGCGTTCGTGGAGGCGCTGACGCGGGGCGATCAGTCTGTCGCGGGCAACCCACGCGAGAGGGTGACGTATCACGACCCGTGTTATCTGGGCCGCTATGCGGGAACGTTCGACGAGCCGAGGGCGCTGCTCACGCGGTTTGGCGCCGAGGTGACGGAACCCACGCGGAACCGGGACAACCCGTACTGCTGCGGTGCCGGAGGCGGGCTCCTGTTCGCGGACAAGGACGAGGAGCCAGGCTCGCGGATCAGCGATGTGCGATTCAGACAACTACAGGAGACGGGCGCCGGGACCATTGTCACCGCCTGTCCGTTCTGTACGATCATGCTGAAAGGCGCTCAGTCGAGCGCAGCGGCCGTCGGCGGCGCTGGCGAGATCCAGTTCGTCGACCTCATGACGTTCGCGAACGGCCGTCTCTCTAAAGTCGGATAAGGCGGGTGTGCTGGGTGGGCATGCATACGTACCGTGACGCAGCGTGAGGCGACATGGCACGACTCCGCGTTGAAGCGCCTTCAGGCGCGCGTGATAGCCGCGGTCGGCTACCGGCTCGTCGCATGCCTCGGCGCCACGTTGCGGTGGAAGACCGAGGGGCTCGAGCACTTCGAAGCCACGTTTGCCAATGGCCATCGGCCGATCATGGCCTTCTGGCACGGTCGCATTCTTCCCGCCACCTACTACTTCCGTCGCCGTGGCATCGTCGTGATCACGAGTGAGAACTTCGACGGTGAGTGGATTGCCGGGATCATCGAGCGCTTCGGGTATGGCACCGCGCGCGGATCGACGTCTCGCGGGGGAATCAAGGCTCTCCTCCAGTTGAAACGCGATATGGCGGAAGGCAAGCCGGCCGGGTTTACCGTGGACGGCCCCCGTGGGCCGGCACGTGTCGCGCAGTCGGGGGCGGTGTGGTTGTCGAAAGCGACCGGGAACCTCGTGCTACCGTTCCATCTCGAGGCCGACCGGCACTGGACGCTCAAGAGTTGGGATCGAACCCAGATTCCGAAGCCGTTCGCGACGGTGGCGTTGGTCGTCGGTGAGCCGTTCTTGGTGTCCCCAGACGCTGACGAACGGGCCATCGAAGCGGCGCGCGTGCGACTCGAGCGTGCGCTGCACGCACTCGAGCCCCGCGCGCTTGCCCTCATCGCGCGGGTAGGCCGGTAGGTGTCTACGGCAGGTTCACGCACGGCGCGTCGGGTGATCCCGCCGGCCGGGGTGAGCACGCAGTCACCGTGGCGCGCAGCAAAAAGCCGGCTACGAGGTCAATCGCAGCCGGCCTGTTGTCGTCGAGCGTGCGCGGCTTACCGGAAGATATACCGGACGCCGCCCCAGAACTGGTAGTTGTTCGCCAGGCCGTTGTCGCGACCCGGGAACAGACGACCCTCACCCGTGAAGTACAGCTTGTTGGTGTTCGCGTACTCCTTGAGCAGGACACCGAAGTCGACGAGCACATTCGGCGTGATCCAGTCGCTGTGGTTGAAGTCCCACACGCCGACGCCCGCACCGATGAAGCCCTTCGCAAGTTCGCGACGAATCTCCGCGTCCGCGAACAGGCTCGAGTTGTCACCGTCCCGCGTGTTGAACGCCACACCGACGGCCGGAGCGAACCGGGCGTTGGGCGTCATCCGGATGTCGGGTCCAACGCGTGCGCCGATGAGCGGCGAGCACAAGGTCGTGGCCGCGGCGGCGGCCGCGGCGGCGCCCATTGCCTCGCCCTCACGGAAGCGCCGCTCCTTGCCGACGAGCGGGGCGATGAACCAGTCGATCTTTTCTTTGGCGAGCTTGGCCGCGAGGGCATCGGCCCGAGCCTTCTCTTCGGCCGCGACCCGCGCCGCCTCGGCAGCCTGTCGCTCACGTTCGGCCTGCTCGGCTGCGAGGCGCGCCTTCTCCTTGGCCTCGGCGTCCGCCTTTTCCTTGGCGGCCCGCGCCGCCGCCTCGGCGTCCGCCTTCTCCTTGGCGGCTCGCGCCGCCGCTTCTGCGCGCTCGCGTTCGGCACGCGCCGCCGCTTCTCGCGCTGCGCGCTCGGCGTCCTGGCGCGCCCGCTCCCGGCTCGGTTCGTCGCTCAACAAGGCCAGGTTGCCGCAGTCCTGGGCGACAACGAACGTGTAGTAACGGTTCATGTCGTCGATCGTGAACTGATACGCCCTGAACGGCCGCCGGCCACCCCAGCGAATGCTGCGCACGACATCAGCCCGGCCGTTCCGCCGCAACGCCATCCACTGCATGGTCGTCCCGACCGCCACGTCCACCTCTGTCAGCCGGGAGGGATCGGCATCGGTCAGAATCTGTTTGATCTGGCTATCGAGCGAGCTCAAGTTGGTCGTCTGGAGGACCGTTGAGATACCCTGTGACGCGCGATTGTTCTTCATCATGCGCTGTAACGCGGCGCGCGTACGAACGGCGGTGTAGAAACGAGTTGGGCCGCCAAGCCGCGTAGCGGTTTTGAACTCCTGGGCGAACGCGGGGGCGGCTCCTCCTACGAGAACAGCAAACGACACACACAGTAAGCGCCTGACCGACGACGTCTGCATTCTGTAGACTCCTCGACGATGTGAATCGCTCCCGTTGCCATAAGGTGCACAACGAGCCATACGCGTCCCTATTATAGGCTGAGGTGTGAGTTAGGCCAGCTTTTGAGTGCAGAATTGAGACATGTCCCTCATCCTCATTCACAGCGCGCAGCTAGCTGAACACCAACCTCCCCCGGGACACCCCGAGCGGCCCGAGCGCGCCGAAGTCATGGATGTGATCGTGGGGGAGTGGCGTGACGGCGGCGGGGAGGTCGTTGCGCCGCGCGCGGCGACGGCCGAGCAGTTAAGACGCGTGCACGACGGGGACTATTTGCGGCGGATCGCTGAAACGGCTGGGTCGTCGGTGCAGCTCGACCCGGACACGTTCACCAGTCCTGAGACGTACGAGATCGCGCACCTGGCGGCCGGCGCGGCTGTCGACGCGGTCGAGCGCGTGCTGAGCGGACCTCACGTTCGTGCGCTGGCGCTCGTGCGACCACCCGGGCACCACGCGGAGCGGAGCAAGGCGATGGGGTTCTGCTTCTACAACAACGTCGCCGTGGCAGCCGCGCACGCCCGCGCGCTCGGCGTGCCCCGAGTGGCAGTGGTCGACTACGATGTTCACCATGGCAACGGCACGCAGCACATGTTCGACGAGGATCCGTCGGTGCTGTATATCTCGACGCACCAGCATCCGTTCTACCCGGGCACGGGCGACGCGAAGGAGATCGGTGCCGGCGATGGGCGTGGGTTCACGGTGAACGTACCGCTGGAGGTCGGTTCGCAGAACGAAGACTTCCGGGTGGCGTTCGCGGAAGTGATTCTGCCGGTGCTGCGCGAGTTCACGCCAGGACTGGTGCTCATCTCAGCCGGGTTCGATGCCCATGAACGCGATCCGCTCGCCGGCATGCGACTCACGACTCCGGCGTTCGCCGCGATGACCCACGACCTGCGAGCCGTCGCGGACGAGTGCTGCGGCGGTCGCCTCGTGGCCGTCACCGAAGGAGGATACGATCTGCGGGCGCTGGCTGACTCGCTGCGGGCCGTCGTATCGGTGATGGGGCCGGACCAGCGACCGGTCGTCCGGTGGCCCAACTCCGAGGGCGTCGTTCCCAACCGCGGTCACGCCGGTGTGACGAAGACCAAGGCCGCGCTGTCCGGGTATTGGAAGCTGCAGACACCTTGAGTTGGCGGTCGCTTTGTAGCACACTCTTGGCGCACAGGACGGACGACTGACTGACGTAAGGCTGGCCTAAACGAAGCGAGGTGTGCGATGAGGCGGACTGTGCTGGCGGTGGTGCTGATTGTCGTTGGAGCCGGGTGTCTCGCTGTCGCTGCGCAGCAGAAACAGTCGCTACCGCCTGTTCGGGACATTCAGAAGCTGCGCGACAACCTCTACATGATTTCCGGCGGCGACACGAACGATCGGACGACGTGGACTGGCGGCAACTCCCTGGTCTTCGTCACAGCCAACGGGGTCGTCCTCGTCGACACCATGTTGCCGGGGGCGGGCCAGAGCCTGCTCGCCAAGATTCGATCCGTCACGGACAAGCCGATTACGACGGTCATCAACACGCATACGCATTTCGATCACTCGGGCAGTAACAACGAGCTCCCGGCGACCATTGAGTTCGTCGCGCACGAGGGGACGCGCGCAAACATGGCGCGCGCCACCTGCGAGCCGGTCACCAATTGCGGCGCGTTCAAGGGCGACAACGCCAAGTACCTGCCGAAGAAGACCTACAAGGATCGCCTCACGCTCTTCAGTGGGAAGGATCAGATCGACCTGTACCACTTCGGTCGCGGTCACACGAACGGGGACTCGTTCGTCGTGTTCCCGGCGGTTCGCGCCATGCACGCCGGCGACATGTTCCCGCGGTCGCAGATGCCGTTCGTCGATGTCGCGAATAGCGGTGGCAGCGCCGTCGAGTTCAATGCGACGCTGCAGGGTGCCGTCTCGACGATCAAGAACGTGGACATGGTCGTCGGTGGTCACACGCCCACGCCTGTCACATGGAACGACTTCAAGACGTACACGGATTTCTACCGGTCCTTCTTGACGTCCGCGCAGGACGCAAGACGGAAGGGCACGCCGGTTGACGTGTTCGTCAAGGGCTATACCGTTCCGTCGCAGTTCACCGGGTTCGTTGCCGCCCCAGCGAGTGTCAAGGCCAACGCCGAGGCAATCTGGAACGAAACGAAGAAGTAGAGAAACGGGCCGCGTCACGGGCAGCACGCGGACAGGCCACTAGCGCCGCGTATCCGGCACGCGGCGCTCACGGGCGCCGTCGTAGACGTGTTTGGTGACGTCGATCTGACGCATGGGCTGCTGCCGCGTCCGCTCCTCGTGCGCGTGTGCGATCAGGCCCGGCAGCCGCGAGATCAGAAAGATGGCGTTCCCGAGATCCTCGGCGAAGCCCAGGTCGGCGCAGATCGCGGCGATCGCGCCGTCCACGTTGACCGGGACGATGCCGATATCAGCCTGTCGCAATGACAGCTCTCGCTCGACAGCGCGGATCATGCGCACGTGCTCGCCTTCGAGGTCGAGCTCCAACGCGAGTTGGAAGAGTCGCGACGCGCGCGGGTCGCGCGTATGAAACCGGTGCCCGAATCCGGGAGGCACTTGTCCGAGCGACAGACATTCCAGAACGATCTGTTCGGCGGCCGCAGGCGGGGCGTGCCCGGCTCGAACCAACGCCACCGCACGGTCGAGAAACCGCATACATGACTCGATGTCGCCGCCGTGGTGCGGGCCGAAGGCGAGCACGCCAGCCCCAACACTGTCCTTCAGCGGCGCCCCCGTTGTCGCCACGTTGCGCGCCGCGAGCGTCGATGGCGGCGTGACGCCATGATCGATGGTCGAGATGAGCACGGCGTTCAGCATTCGGCCGATCGCAGGCGTTGGTAACTCGCCCATGAGGAGGAGGTACACCGCGTCGGCGAACGAGAGCCGACCCATCATCTCGTCCACGGCGTAGCCGCGGATGAGGATGGCATTCTGTTGAATGGAGGTGATGGCTGTCTGCCAGCGATCGCTCGTCAGGCGCGGCTGTGTACGCCGTTCCACTGCCGGAGTCGCATCTGCCATGGCCCCCCCCCCAACTACAGTTTCAATCGTTAGCCGGCAATCTTCAATACTCGCTTCAGGACGTTCCATAGAGCCGATCGCCGAAGTCGCCGAGCCCGGGGACGATGAACTTGTGCGCGTTTAGTCCGGTGTCGACCACGGGTGTGAAGACATGCACGGCCGGAAAGTGTGCTTCGAGCGCGGCGATGCCTTCCGGCGCCGCCACGATACACACGACGTGCACCTGCCGAGCGCCGGCGGTGCGGAGCAGCTCGAGCGCGGCGATTGCGCTGCCGCCGGTGGCGAGCATCGGATCGACCATGAGCACGAAGCTCGTCTCGAGCTTGGCAGGGAACTTCGCGTAGTACTGCGACGCGACGGCTGTGACTTCGTCGCGCTGGAGCCCGATGTGGCCGACGCGCGCGCGCGGTGCGAGCAAGAGAATGGCGTCGAGCATGCCGAGTCCGGCCCGCAGCACGGGGACCACCACGATGTCCCCGGACACCCGGCGTCCCCCAGCCGGGCCGATCGGTGTTTCGACCGACGCTGACGCCGATGGGACGTCGCGCATGGCTTCAGTGGCCAGAAGCGTCGTGATCCGTGCGGCCGCCTGACGAAAGACCGCGGGCGGTGTGGTCCTGTCGCGTAACTCCAGCAGCGCATCATGGACGAGCGGGTGGTCGACGAGATGGACCGGCACGGTCCCCCACTATACAATCTTCGGCCGACATGCGCGCACCGGCCGTAATGCTGGCGCTGGTCACCTTCGTGGTGTCCGCGTGTCAGCCGTTCCGCCCTCTGGCCTCACTCATCGTCATCGGCCAGCACGTGATCACGATGAATCCGGCTGGCGCCGTCCTCTCGCCGGGAGCGATCGCCGTTGGTGGGGACGACGGCTCGACCATCCTCGCCGTGGGACCACCCGAGGAGGTCGTGCGTCGATTCGCTGCGCGCGAGATCCTGGACGCCTCCTCCGAGGTGGTTCTGCCTGGCCTCGTCAACACGCACACGCACGCGCCGATGGTGATGTATCGCGGTCTGGTCGACGATCTGGCGCTGATGGACTGGTTGAACTCCTATATTTTACCGGCGGAAGCGAAGACCGTGTCGCCTGACATGGTTCGAGTGGGCACGCGGCTCGCGGCGCTCGAGATGATCGAATCGGGGACCACGACCTACGCGGACATGTACTACTTCGAGGAGGAGATCGCGAAGGCAACCCGCGAGGCCGGGCTCCGCGGCGTCCTCGGTCAGACCGTGATCCAGTTTCCCGTCGCCGACGCGAAGACACCGGCTGACGGGCTGGCTCGGGCCGAGGCGTTCATTCGCACGTTCAAGGGAGACTCGCTCATCGTGCCGGCGGTGGCGCCGCACGCGATGTACACCCTCGATGCGGCGGCATTGCGGGCTGCGGCCGATGTGGCTCGCAAGTACGACGTGCCGGTGCTCATTCACCTCGCCGAGACGGAGGACGAGCTGAAACAGGCGCGCGCGCGGCATCAAATGTCTCCGACTGCGTACCTCGAATCGATCGGGTTCTGGGGACCGCGCACGGTGGCGGCACACGGGGTGTGGGTCGACGACGAGGACATCGCGATTCTCGCGAAACGTCGTGTCGCCGTGTCACACAATCCAGAGAGCAACATGAAGCTCGCGAGCGGTATCGCACCCGTGACGACATATGCACGCGCCGGTGTGACGGTGGGGCTCGGGACAGATGGTGCGGCGAGCAACAACGACCTCGACATGTTCGAGGCGATGCGACAGGCGGCGTTGCTCGCAAAGCTCGCGACACGGGATCCCACGGCTGTGCCCGCGCGGGACGCGCTCGCGATGGCGACGATCGGAGGTGCGACGGCACTTGGGCTCGACGCGCTGATTGGCTCGCTCGAGGTCGGCAAGCGCGCCGATCTGCTGACGGTGGCGACCGACTCCGCTCGCGAAACGCCCCTCTACGACCCCATCTCCCACGTCGTCTATGTGGCGCGAGGGACCGACGTGCGGACGACGATCGTCAACGGACGAATCCTCATGCGCAATCGCCGCGTGCTCACGCTGGACTCCTCGACCGTCATCGCCGACGCCAATCGTGTCGCTGGCGCTGTCCGAGCCGCCGTCGCTCGCTGAGGACCTCAGCCCACAACCGCGATGTGCGGCAGGTTTCGGTACTGCTCGGCGTAGTCGAGGCCGTAACCCACCACGAAGCGATCCTCGATCCTGAAACCGATGTACTCGACCGGCACGTCCAGCTGTCGCCTGGAGGGCTTACTGATGAGGCATGCCGTCCGCAGCGTCCGCGGATTGCGGGCGCGCAGGATCTCCTTCAAGTAGGCGAGCGTGACGCCTGTGTCCACGATGTCTTCGACGATGATGACGTCTTTGCCGTCCAGCGCATGGTCCAGGTCCTTCAGCATGCGGACCTCTCCTGAGCTGGTCGTGCCTTTCGCGTAGCTGGACACCGCCATGAAATCGAGCGACACGCGTCCCTCGAGCGACCGCACCAGGTCCGCCATGAAGATGAAGGCTCCCTTCAGCACCGCGACCAGATGCACGCCATCGGGTAGGTCGTGATGGATCTCGGCGGCGAGTTCGGCCACGCGGCGCTGGATGGAATCGGCGGGAATCAGGACTTCGATAGGACGCAGGTCTGACATGGGGAGATAATACAAGCGCGGGGACCCTGACTCGCCGTATGTCCAAACGCTTCGACATCATCACCGAGGCTGACGCGCGCACGCTGGACCGTGGTGAAACCGTCACGCTCTCCCGGTTCGGCCACGTCACCCCGCTGGCAGCCGACACCCTTCGCGAGCGACGGGTCGTCGTCCTGCGAGATGGTCAACCGGCCGAGGGCGATGTCGCCTTGGTCCCTGCCGCAGACATCCGCACGATCGCGGTTGCCAGCGATCACACGGGCCTTGTGCTACGGGCGACGCTCGTGAGTGCCCTCAGGGGTAAGGGACTCATGGTCCTCGATCAGGGAACCCACGAGAGCGACCCGGTGGACTACCCGGATGTCGCAGCCGGGGTCGCGCTCGCGGTCTCGCGTGGAGAAGTCGATGCCGGCATCGTGATTGACGGAGCCGGTATTGGGTCGGCGATGGCCGCCAACAAGGTGCCGGGCGTGCGGGCCGCCATGGCCACGACGCCGACCATCGCCCGGTATTCACGTGAGCACAATGGCGCCAACGTCCTGACGCTCGGGGCGTCGCTCGTGTCCGAGGCCGACGCCCTCGAAATCGTCTCCACCTGGCTGACAACGCCGATGCGGGAGCCGCGCTACATCCGCCGCCTCTCGAAGATTCGCGACCTCGAGCGCCGAGCTCTCGAGGCGTTACCCGACGGTGGGGGTGTCGGCCGATGACGCGCGACGAAGTCCAGCGACTGATCGACATCGTGTTCCAAGAAGTGGTGGCGTTCTCTGCGACCCCTCAACCCGTTCGTTGCGGTTGTCATTCCGTCTCGGCCGACTGCTGCCCCGACCGCCTCAAAGGTGTCGTGGACGCTGGCGCGTCCCGCGTCGGTGTTCATGCAGCCGGTGGCGCGCCCGAAGGCATCGCGCGGATTATCGACCACACCCTGCTGAAGCCGGATGCCCGGCGCCAGGATATCGAAGACTTGTGTCGGGAAGCCGCGCAGTACAAGTTCGCCACCGTCTGCGTGAATCCCTGCTGGGTGGCCCTGTCAGCTGAACGTCTGTCGGGCACTGGCGTGCTCGTGTGCTCTGTCGTCGGCTTTCCACTCGGAGCGACGACTGCCGACGTCAAGGCTTACGAAACGCGTCGCGCGATCTACGACGGCGCGCGGGAGATTGACACGGTCATCAACGTGGGCGCGCTGAAATCAGGTGACCTGCCAACGGTCGAGCGAGACATCGAAGCCATCGTCAGGCCCTGTCGTGAGTGCGGCGTGCTCAGTAAGGTCATCATTGAGGCCGCGCTGCTGAACGACGACGAGAAGATCACGGCGTGCACGCTTGCCAAAGCGGCTGGCGCCGACTACGTAAAGACGTCGACCGGGTTCGGCCCCGGCGGTGCGACTGTCGCCGACGTGGCGCTGATGCGCCGGGTGGTAGGCGCAGAGATGGGCGTCAAGGCCGCCGGGGGCGTGCGCGACCTCGACGCGCTCAAGGCAATGGTGGCCGCCGGTGCAAGTCGCGTCGGTGCCAGCGCGGGCGTGAAGATCGTCCAGCAGTCGCGAGCGTAGCTCGGAATCGACAGGCGGATAGTCCAGGGAGTACCCCGAGGGACGGCCTCGCACACTGATTTACAGTAACATCGCATTTGGCGTCGTTGTCGTCGCCTGTATCAATCGAAGCGAGTGACGACGCATTCGTCAGGCCATTATCCGGCTTCGAACGAGAACTGCGTACCCGTTTCACACATAACCACCGCGGGCGTGGCGCGAAGCACCGGAAGCTGGGCGTCGGGCGTCCGCGCAGCGAAAGAGCTGGGTCCTGGGCCGAGCCCGAATAGGGAGTGGCGCTCGACGTCGTGACCAGAAAGGGGATAGTGAGTGGCTGAACTAAGTCGTGATGTAATGCATCGACTTGCCCGTCTGGGGGCACAAGCTCGCTTGCAGGAGCTACAACTCGAGGAGGCCGCGATCCGTCGCGCGTTTCCGGAGTTGTTCAGAGGCTCCGCACGCGGAGCGCGAAGCGAATCCGCAGCGCTTGGCGATGGCGGCACGTCCAAGGTGCGTAGGCGCCCCGTCATGTCGGCGGCGATGCGCAAGGCTGTGTCCATTCGGATGAAGAAGTATTGGGCGGAACGCCGTAAGGCGAAGGCGGCTTCGGCCAAGGGCAAGTAGACCACTGTCGGCAGGCCGGACATTCCTGCTCCGGCCAAGCCGCCTTCCGGTTCGCGGTCGGACCGCAATCACTTCGATCTCGACTAAGGCGCCGGGTGTCGCCAGCGCCGCGACTTGCACGGTCGTTCGCGCTGGTTTGTTGGGTTGTTCCTTTGTGCCGAAGTGCTTCGTGTAGGACGCCATCATCCCCGCAAAGTCCATCCGGCCCCCCATCTTCGGATCGCCCACCAGATAGACGTGCATCATGACGACATTGCTGAACCCGAGGCCTTGCTCCTTCAGCAGGGCTTCAATCTTCTGAAGGGCGCTTTCTGACTGCTGTTGGGTGTCGCCGTAGACGGCGGCCTTCCCGCTCGCGGCGTCACCCGGCGTCGTCGGATTCGGAAGCTGGCCACTCAAGTACAGCGTAGTGCCGGCCCACACGGCCGTGGCGATCGGAGATCGTTCGTTTTGGATGTGACGGACCTGCGCCGATGATGTCGTGGCGAACACCGGAGGCAGGAAGACGATGAGGACCGCGACCCTAAGACCGTTCCACATGTGACACCTCTGTTAGGAGCGTTGCGAGAGCGTGGATGCGTTCCGAGCGCGCGTCACCCGTTCTGGCCGCGATCCACGCGATGGCCCCTTTGACGGCCTCGTGTGTGAGGCGAACGAGCTGACCCCGCTCGTCGACCAGCGTCGAAATCACTTCGGTGACGATGCGCGCGGCCTCACTGTCTCCGCACGCGCGGTCCCAGCCGATGAAGGCCTCCGCAAAGAAGTCCGCCGCATCTGGGCCGCCGTACGTATCGAGCAGGCGTTCCAGCCGAGGCACGTGCATGGGCGAGGTCGCGTAGCGGCGCAGAAACTCATGTTGGATGACGCTCATGGCAACCCCTAACCCTGTTGAGTCGAGCCCGACGGCATCCGCGGAGTTGGCAGCGGCGCGTCGGACGCGAAGCGCCGGAGGACGTTCTCGGTGATGCGCGACACGTTGTTCGTATAGTTGTTGAACGACAGCGATCCGCACCACGCGATCGAGCTCGTGGAGAACACGGCGCCGCCCTTTGGGTACTCCAGATACACCATGTCCGCACGGACGAGCGGATTCACCGTTCCACCTGGGTTGGCGCCATTGGCCGTGTTGTTCTGTTCCACGACGTGCTGGTAGGCATCCGAATGGCCAAACGACGACGCCAAGACCAGCGTGTGGGGCGGCGTGCCAATGGCGAAGTCCGCGCGATCGAGCTCGGACCCGGCGGCCCCAAACTCCAGGACCAGCGACGGGTGATTCCCAATCAACTCGTTCGCGCCGATGCCTTCGAAGATGAACGACACCCGTGGGTCGAAGCTGCCAGGCATCCGCCTGAAGGGTGCGTTGCGGTCGAACCCCTGTGCGGTGAAGCCAACGCCGAAGAACTGCTGCGGTGCCAGGCCCCTGAAACGCCACAGGCCACCGGACTCACCGGTGGTGCTGTGGAAGTGCTCGCCAGGTGCGCCTTGCCAGTGCTCGGTGCCGTCTCGACGCCGGACCTCGATGTATCGTCCGCTTGGATCCATCGGCGTCACCCAGTAGAACCCGTTGCCGCCCATGTACATCACACGTCCGCCGGTCTCCAGATACGTGCGAACGCCTTTCAGCATCTCGTGGGAGTAGTACTCCGGATGCGTCGCCGTCATGACGACCTTGTACGGCGTGAGGACCGCAGCGCCTTCGGTGTGCAAGTCCTCGTCTGTGAGGAAATCCGCCTCGAACTGCTTCTCCTGAAGCCAGTCGACAAGGTGCGTGTCGGCCATGAACTGCCAGGGGTTGTTCGTCGTGATCTTCGGCCGCATGTTCGTGAGCGGCCGCAGGCGGGACGAATAGCAGACACCGCTGCCATCCGAGTGGCGCGAGTACAGACTGAGCGGGCGGAACGCGCTCGTCCCGGTCCCGCCATACGCCAAGTAGCTGAAGGTGGGAATGAGCAGGGCGATGCGCGCGCGCGTGGGTGCGCCTTTCTTCGGGCGCACCACGAAGGGAATGTAGTCCTCGTGTGTTGCTGTTCGGAGCCGTGCCGCGTAGAGCCCGCTCGGTTGTGACGCCGGAACGTGATACGTGAACGCCGGTGTCCATCTCGCGTCGGCGAGGTCATCGTCGTGGAAATAGATGGCGCCGTATTGCGCGGGAGCGCGCTTGTAGTCCATCTCCTCCGCGGTCCAATTGTGTCCGGTGACGGCACGCATGGGCAGATTGACCGCCACGCCGTCGAGGTGGCGTGGCGATTGATCGCTCACCGTGTCATGTCGGATATCGGCGGAGAAGTCCCACTGCGCGATCGGGTCGGCGGGCCCGCGGTCGTTACGGGCGCCGACCACCTCCTCACGGGAGAGCACGCGGCCGTACAGGCGGGGGCCATCGAGCTTGCCGTTGTAGAAGCCCTCGGGTGTGCCTCCCGCGCCGGCGAGCGCGGCCATCAGCAGCGGTGCCGTATTGGTTCCGACTGAGCGCGTGTCGACCTGGCGTTCCACAGTGGCTCTGGTGGCGTCGAACGGGAACTGATTCTGTGGGTCTTGCGTCAGGACCACGCGTCCCGTCGACCCGTCGAAGGTGACCGCGATGAAGTACCACGCGGTCGCCACGCCCTGTGGCCGTTGGTTCATCCCCGGGATGGCGGGTATCCAGGGCCGCAGCGGCACCTCCGCCGCCGCCTTCGTGACGCGTCCGCTCGCGTCGCCGAGCCACACCGCGAGATGCCCGGTTTCATCGATGACCACCGCGTAGCCGCCCTGGCCAGGCATCCACTTCGTCAGGATCCCCTCCGCGCCGCGCGCCGCGCCCGGACCCAGACGTTGCGTGGTCGGAGCGATCCATGCGGTGAATGAGAAGCTCCCCGTCAGGCGCAGCGCGGCGTGGTCGGCAACGGTGACGTACGAGCCGAGCGGAAGATCCTGGTGACGACCCTCGTACTCGCGGTTCACCGGTGCGTCGATGACGATCTCTTTGATGCCAGGTCCTCGTGGATTGGGATCTCCGTGAACCAAGCGCACGATGTCGCTGTGAAAGCGAGGCGCCTCGCTGCTCACCATGAAGGTGATGTCTTCGCCAGGTTGCACGCGCAACCGATCGGCGTAGCCGACGATGCCGCGGCGAACGAGGTTGTCAGCGACCTCCTGGCGAATGTTCATGTAGCCGGCGGAGTCGGGCAGCGCGGTCAGGTGGCCAGTCGGCGCGGCGCCGGGACGCAGGGGTTGAGCCGCGGCGCTCCCATCGGTCGCGACCGTCGCGGCCAGGCTGGTGACGCCAATCGTCCTCAGAAAACTCCGGCGATTCACGTCCAGTCGCGTGGGCACCTCGTCGCGTGACCGGTTTTCGTCCTGTGGAGCCATCGAACCTCCTCCCGGCGGAGCGTTTCACCCGTCGGCAGGTTACCAGACACGTATTGAAGATTGAAGGTTGAAGATGGGCCCTGCTCCTCCAGCCTCGGTGAGGCAGCGGCCTTGAGGGGCCGTTCGGCACGCCGGACAGATCCGACGACTGGTGCGACTTGTGGACCCGCGACTCGAGCCTTGTGATGGCGATGTGCGACGGGTGGACTCGTGACTACTCGATCGTGCCGATCCCCTCCAACGTGATCACGGGTCGGTTCGCGTGCCGTGATCCCTCGAGGTCGACTGTAAAGCGCGCCATCCAGTCGTTCTGACCCTCGAAGTCGACGAGCACCTGCTCGACGAGCCAGCCGCCGGCATGATCGGACCGGGTGACGTGGGTGTACCCGATGTTACGGCCCTCGGGATCCAGGCGGAGGCGATCGTGCTCCACGCGATAGGCCTCGAGAAGGGTCTTGAGGTCATCGGTCGTCCACCTGCGTGTCACGGTCAGCCTGTCCGAGGCTGCGGATTCCACAGCGGCAGGTGGCCCGATCGCGAGGAGCGCATCGAGTGCGGAGACATGGTCGCCGATGCTCCAGGCTCGGAGGAACGTGAAGACGCACGTGCGGATCACCGCCGTGAACGCCTTCGTGTCGCGCGTCATGTCCGCCTCGACGTCTGCCGCGCCTGGTGGCTTCAGCGACTCGCCCCGCCCCGCGGCAGACACGGCCGGCCGGTAGGCCGGGTCGCGCATCTTCTCCCACTCGTCCTCGAGGCTCGAGTCGACCTGTCGGAGCAGCGTCCGCAGATACAGCTCCATCTCGCGGACCTCGTCGGTCTTCAGCGTGTCGGGAACCGTCTGACTGAGGACCTTGTAGACGTTGTGCAGATGACGGAGGAGCAGACCCTCCGAGCGCTGCAGCTCGTAGTCGAGCACGTACTCGGCGAAGGATCGAAACTGCTCGAACATCTCGCGTGCGATCGACTTCGGGCGAATGTTCTCGGAACCGACCCACGGGTGCTTGTCAGCAAAGGCATTGAACGTGTCGTAAACGAAGTCACGGAGCGGCTTCGGGTATTCGAGCTTCTCGAGCTCCTCCATGCGTTGCTCGTACTCGATGCCGTCGGCCTTCATCTGTGCGATCGCGCGGTCTTTGATCCGATCCAACTGCTTGCGCAGGATGATCTCCGGGTTCTCGAGGATGGATTCGACCAGCGTGAGCACGTCGAGGGCGTATATTGGCGAGTCGACCTCGAGCTGCGGGAGCGTCTCGAGCAGGTAGAGCGACAGCGTCTGATCCATCGAGAAGTCGTCTTGGAGAGCGACGTTGACGCGCACCTTGGCTCCCGCGGCGGTTTTGGCGATGAGTTCGATCACGCCTCGCGAGACCAGCGCGCGGAAGAGCTGCCACCCACGCCGCCGATGCCCAGGTTTCGCCGCCTGCGGTTCGTGGCTGTCGCGGATCAACCGCTGCATCCCCTTGCACCCATCATCTGGCCGGCTCAGAACGTTCAACAGCATGCCGTGAGAGACCTGGAAGCGCGACACGAGCTGTTCCGGTCTGGCGCCGATCAACCGCTTGAACGTATCAAGGTCCCAGTTCACGAAGTTGTGCTCCGGCGGTTTGCGCTTCACGATCTTCTTGCCATCGCGCGCTGCCTTTTCGCTCAGTCGAATGTTCTCGATGACGTGCTCGGGTGCCTGGACGACGACGTAGCCCTTGTCGTCGAAGCCCTTGCGCCCTGCCCGTCCGGCGATTTGGTGGAAGTCCCGCGCCGTCAGGTGCGCGGTCTTCTGCCCGTCGAACTTACACAGCCGGGTGAAGAGCACGGTGCGGATCGGGACGTTGATGCCCGCGCCCAGCGTATCGGTGCCGCAGATGACCTTGAGGAGGCCCGCCTGGGCGAGTTGCTCGACAAGGACGCGATACTTCGGGAGCATGCCGGCGTGGTGCAGGCCGATGCCGTGCCGCAGCCACTTGCGGATATCGGCACCGTACGGACTGCTGAAGGCGAAGCCACCGATTCGTTCAGCGATGGCGGTCTTCTGTTCCTTGGTGCAGATCTTCAGGCTGGTGAAGTCCTGCGCGCTGCTCGCGGCATCCGCCTGTGTGAAGTGGACCACGTAGACGGGCGTCTTATCTTCGTCGACCAGCTTTTCGATTGTGTGGGCAAGCGGGATCTCCGAGTAGGCGTAGTCGAGCGGGACGGGCCGCTCGTGGCCCTTGACCGTGACTGTCGGACGACCGTTGAGGCTCGTGATCGCGTCCTCGAAGAACCGCGTGTCACCGAGTGTCGCCGACATGAGCAGAAATCTGGTGTGAGAGAGCGTCAGCAACGGCACTTGCCAGGCCACGCCTCGATCCCGATCGGCGTAGTAGTGGAACTCGTCCATCACGACATCAGCAATGTGCGCACCCGGGCCCTCTCGCAACGCGATGTTGGCCAACACTTCCGCCGTGCAGCACAGAATGGGCGCGCCGCGGTTGACGGTTGCATCGCCGGTCGACAAGCCGACGCGGTCCGGTCCGAACTCACGGCAGAGTGCCATCCACTTTTCGTTGACGAGCGCTTTGATCGGGCAGGTGTAAACCGCGCGGCGTCCTTTGGCGAGCGACTCGAACAGCATCGCCGAGGCCACCAGCGACTTGCCCGAGCCGGTGGGTGTGTTGAGGATGACGTTCTTCCCCTCGAGGAGCTCCAGCACGGCCTCTTCCTGTGCCGGATAGAGCGTCAAGCGTCGACCGGCGGCGTACTGAAGAAACCGCGTCAGCAGGACATCGGCAGACGGATCCCACTGCGCGTCGGCCAGCAGATCTCCCAGCGAAGACATCGGCATTCAGTGTAGGCCGGCGGACGTATGAGCTGGACTACAATCATGACCGGATGACGCGATCGGCTATGTCGGCGGCGGCTTCGGCTGGCACATCCTGGAAGAACGGTCCCCGGCGTTGTCGGCCACGGGCGACGTCCGCCAAGGGCATCTCGGTGCGCACCTCGTGGGCGGTGCGGAGTATCGCGTCAATCAGTTCCTGTGGCTGGCCGGTGAAGTGCAGTGGAGCAGCGTGCCTGACGCGCTGGGCCAGGTCGGCATCGGTCAGACGTTTGGCGAAAGCAATCTCGGGGGCACCACGTTTCGGGTGAAGGTCTTCGTCGGGCGCTGAGCTACTCCGGCGCTCCGCTGGATTTGTGAGCGCTGTCCGTGGACGCCGGCGGGGCGTCACGGTAGTACTGCTCCCGATGAATCGGGCAGACGCCTCGCGCCTTGATCAGAGAAACGACGGACGCGATCATTCCGCTGTTACCGCACAGATAGACCGCGAGGTCGTCGACCGCGGTGACATGCCGTTCCACCAAGTGCTGAACGCGTCCCACCTCGCCCGTCCATTGCCTCGAGGGCCTGGAGAGCGTTGTCGTGAACGTGAACTCTGGGTATTGCGTGGCCAGCTCGCCGAACTCGTCCTGATAGTACAGATCGCGTTCGGACCGTAGGCCCCAGAGCAGGACCACCGGTGTGGGGCTGGGCAAGCGAGCGCGGATCATCGACCGCATCGGCGCGATGCCCGTGCCGGTGGCGACGAAGAGCATCCGCCGGTCCGGGTAGTCACGCAGCAGAAATGTGCCCGCTGGGCCGTCGCAGCGCACCTCGTCACCCGGCTTGAGGGAAAAGAGGTACGTCGACCCTGGCCCACCGGGAACCAGGTTGAGCAGCAATTGCATGGTCCTCGCGTCCGTTGGAGGCGACGCGATGGAGTAGGGGCGCGTCAGCGGAAACGGCAGCCCTTCCTTGTGCACCGAGAACGAGACGAACTGCCCGGCCGTGAAATGCATGGTCGGTGGGTCGACCAGTTGCAAATCGATTTGCCGCACGTCGTGTGTGAGGTCGACTGCGCGCACGACTCGAGCGGTGATCCGGGGCGTCGCCATGTCGCTCCGATTCTATGACGTGCATCGCCGTAGCGTCGATAGAGCCGTTCAAATCGATTCAAGTCGATTTTATACACCGACTCTAGCTGATGTAGAGTGTGTCGATGTGGCTGCCCGACCGGGTGCGCTGGCTCGTGTGGGCGTGCGTGTGCCTGCTGTGGGGCGCGTGGTCCGAGAGGCCCCTCGAGGCACAGGTTGGCGCCGGAGTCGTGACCGGGTATGTCGTGGACGAGTCTGGCGCTGCTCTGCCTGGAGCCAGAGTGACTGCGGTCGCTGCCGCTACGCGACAGGTGCGCGTGACCGTGGCCGGCGCGGACGGGTTCTTCGTGATGTCGGACGTCCCGCCGGGCCTGTACGACGTCTCGTTTCAGCTCAACGGCTTTGCCGAGCTTCGCCTCGCGGGAGTCGACGTACGAATGGGCGAGTCCGTTCGGCTCGACGCACGCTTGACACTCGGCCCCGTGTCGGAGGAGCTCTCGGTCATCGCGGACGCGAACGCCTTGCGGCGAGAGGCCCCGAGCCTCGGCCAGGTGGTCGACAGCCGGAGCATCGTGTCGCTGCCGCTCAACGGGCGTGCGTTTGTCGCGCTCAGCGGTCTGGTGCCAGGTGTCGCGTTGCCGCCCGGATCGCTCTTGCCGCGTATCAACGGCGGTCGCCCGCGAGTCAACGAGTACCTTTTCGACGGAATCTCCGTACTACAACCGGAACCTGGGCAGGTCGCGTTTCTGCCCAACGTCGACGCCATCCAGGAGCTCCGCATCGAGACGAACAGTCCGCCGGCTGAGTTCGGGCGCTTCAATGGCGGGGTGGTCAACGTGACCACCAAGGCAGGCACTAATGCGTTGCGGGGAACCGGCTTCGAGTTCTTCCGGCACGAGGCGCTGAACGCACGGAACGTCTTCGCAGCGGGGGACCACGTCAAGCCGAGGTTTCGCCGAGATCAGTTCGGCGGCGTAGCGGGCGGCCCGTTGCGGAAGGACCGCGTCTTCTTCTTCGCTGACTACCAAGGACAACGACAGACAATCGGTCGCGCGATCGTGTCGACCGTTCCGACCCTTCTCCAGCGGCAGGGCCTTTTCAGCGAGGCGAGCTCGGGGCGGGTGCCGGTGATCTACGACCCCTCGACGTCGAATGGTGCCGAGCGGACACCCTTTCCAGGGAATCGCGTGCCCGTCGACCGATGGGATCCCGTGGCCCGCATGCTGCTCCAACGCTACCCGCTGCCCACCGGCGGCGGCACTGCGAACAACTACCGCAGGGTGGGTGAGGAACGCGTCGACCAGAACCAGATGAGCCTTCGTCTGGACCATCGGATGACCAGCAGAGACGCCTTGTTCGGGCGCGTGACGCGGTTCTCGGAGCGCTTCCTGCCGGTGACGTCATTCGCCGATGGAAGCGGCATCGCCCAGGGTGCGCCCGGCCCCCAGCGAACGAGGGCGTTGGCCGTGGCCTCGAGCTACCGCCGTGTGTTCGCGCTCACGCTGCTCCATGAGCTGCGCGTTGGCGACACACGTCGCGCGGTCTCGCGGACGGCCGTGATGTCGGACTTGCGGGAGTCCGGTGCGCTCGGTACATCCGGTCTCGAAGGAACATCGCGCTTCTCCAACCTTCTCCCGACTGTCGCGATTGCCGGCTACACGCCGCTCGGTTCGCCCCCCAATACGGCGAGTGATTTCCGGACCAGCGTTTCGCAGGTCGCCGACACGATTTCATGGACTCTGGGGCGACATGCGATCAAGGCGGGCCTCGACCTGCGGTGGATTCGGCTGGACGTGGTCCAACCGCCGTCGCCCGCCGGCGCGTTCACCTTCAGCAGCTTGTTCACGGATCGACCAGGAGACCCGGAGACCGGTCACTCGCTCGCGAGCTTCGTCCTGGGACAAGTCGAGCAGTTCGCGATCGATCTCCAGGCAAAGCCGATCAGAAACCGCGCGCACATTCAGGAGTACTTCCTGCAGGACGAGTGGCGCATCTCGCCGAGCGTGACCATCAACGGCGGTTTTCGATATACGCTCAACTTTCCCTCCACGGAAGTCGACAACCAGGCGGCCGTGTTCAATCTCGACACCCAGCAACTCGAGTTCCTCGGGCGAGACGGCCGATCGCGGGCGGCCCGTCGTCTACACAAGGCGAACGTGGGGCCGCGTCTCGCGGTCGCCGCCCGCCCGTCGCCGCGCACATCGGTTCGGTCCGCCTACGCGCTCATCTGGATCGATCAGCCCGGTATCACGAGCCCGTTTACCACATCCGCCTTCCCATTCATCCAGACGGTGACCCAGAGGACACTCGACAATGTCGCGCCGGCGTTCCGACTCGCCGAGGGACCGCGTGTGAGCTGGCTCCCGCTGACGGAGCACGCCGGCCTCGGGCAAGGGGTGTTCGCCGTCGATCGGGACCTGGGCTCCGGCTACGCTCAACAGTGGCATCTGTCGGCCCAGCGCGAGCTTGCGTCGCACGTGTCCGTGGAGGTGGCGTATCTTGGTTCCACGATCACGCGCGTCGGCATCCCCGACTCCAATCTGAACCAACTGCGCGTCGACCAGTTGGCGCTCGGCGCCGCGCTGCTCCAACGCGTCCCGAACCCGTACTTCGGCGTCATCCCGCGATCCTCGTCGCTCGGCGACCCCATGACTTCAGTCGCGCAGCTCTTGAAACCGTATCCGGCGTATACGACCGTGAGCCTGTATCGCCACAACGTCGGCACAACCCGCTATCACGGTCTCTCGGGCAAGCTCGAGCACCGGCTGTCTCGTGGGCTGTCGTTTCTCGTGTCGTACACGCGGTCTCGGCTCGTCGATGACGCCTCCTCTGTGTTCGACACGACGGTCGCGAGCGGTCCCGTGGCCAACGCGCCGGTGGCGGACGCCTTCGATCGCACACGCGAGCGCGATGTGTCGACCGGGGACATCCCGCACGTGTTCGTGGCATCGGGCACGTGGGAGATTCCCGGCGGTGACGCTCAGCGGTTTCCCACAGGTGGGGGATGGAGGGTGCTTTTCCGAGACTGGTCGCTGACGGGCGTGTTCACTCTCCAGTCGGGCGTGCCGATCGCGGTGACTCAGGCCACCAACCACAATGCGTTCGCGGGCTTCGGTACGCAGCGACCGAACCTGCTCCGCGATCCGCAGCCGCCCGCTGACTCGCGGTCAGTGGATCGGTGGTTCGATACGAGTGCCTTCGGCACCGCGCCAGCATTCACGCTCGGATCGGCCTCGCGCAACCCGGTGCGTGGGCCCGGGTTCTCCAGCCTCGACCTGGCGCTCATCCGGCGTGTTCCCTTCTCCGTCGGGGCGACGCTCGAGATTCGGGTTGAAGCCTTCAACGTGACGAACACGCCGCCGCTCGGCGCGCCACACGGCGTCTTCGGCACACCGGCGTTCGGCACGATTACCACTGCAGGAGATCCGCGAGTCATCCAGCTCGCGGGGAAGCTGATCTTCTAAGCGACGAGCCCGAGTCGCAATGCCGGTATACTCGCCGTATGGTGCGGGCAGTCGCGAGTGTCCTGCTGACAGTGCTCATGGGCGGGCCTGTGGCGGCATCGGCGTGCCAGGAGAGATGCGTCGACGCTGGCCACGGCTCCGCTGTTGCCACGGCGGATACGCGAGCGCCAGAGCCGACGCCCGTCCCGGAGCACCAGCACCATCACGAGCCAGCGGCGCGAGAGCCGTCGTCAGCTGAGCGAGTCGTCTCGACCTCGACCGCGCCGGCCGAGACGGCCGTCCGCGCGACCCACGACTGCTGCCTGGACCAGTCAGGCGTCGAGCCGGCGGCTGTGTCGCCTGGCAGGCCGCACGCGGAGACGACTGCCGAGGCCGTCGCGCTGTCCTGGGCCATGGCCGGTGTGTTGCCGGTGTCGACGATGCCCCCGGTGGCGCATGCGCTGGAGCCGCCGGCCGACCCCCCCCGCCTCTCGTCCGTCCTTCGAATCTGATTCCTCGCCCTCTCGGTCGTGGGCGTGCGACCAGAGTCCGCCCGCGCGAACTCCACCCTTCTGCGGAGCGTTTCGATGGAATCAGGTGTCACTCGGCGGACGTTCGTCACGGGACTTGCCACCTGTGGCGCGCTCGCGGCGCTCGACCGCGGGGTCGCCATGGCGAGCGGTGCGCCACGGGTGTTGGCGCGACGACCAACCGTGCTGAGCGGAACCGAATTCGAGCTGACGGCAGGCGAGTCGCTCGTCAACTTCACCGGGCGCGAGCGGATCGCACACACGCTGAACGGGTCACTGCCTGCGCCGACGCTGCGCTGGAAGGAGGGCGAGACCGTGACCCTGCGCGTCTCGAACGCCCTGCCCGATCACGACACGTCGATCCACTGGCATGGCATCGTCCTGCCTGCCAACATGGATGGGATACCGGGTTTGAGTTTCAACGGCATCGAGCCGGGTGAGACCTACACCTATCGCTTCCCCGTACGGCAGGCGGGGACGTACTGGTATCACAGCCATTCAGCGTTTCAAGAGCAGCTCGGCCTCTACGGGCCGCTCATCATCGACCCTAGCGAGCCCGAACCGTTCCCGTACGACCGCGAGCACGTCGTCCTCCTCAGCGACTGGACCGACGAACAGCCCAAGCGCCTCTACAAGAAGTTGAAGAAGCGATCCGACTACTACAACTTCCGCCAGCGGACGGTCTTCGATTTCATTCGCGACGTACGCCGGGACGGGTGGGCGGCGACGCTCGGTGACCGGAAGATGTGGGGCGTCATGCGGATGAACCCCACCGACCTCTCCGATATCACCGGTTACTCCTACACGCACCTCATGAACGGGATGACACCGACCGGCAACTGGACGGGTCTCTTCCGTCCAGGCGAACGCGTGCGCCTGCGCTTCATCAATGGATCGTCGATGACGTATTTCGACGTGCGGATCCCAGGGCTGCCGATGACCGTGGTCGCCGCCGATGGGTTGTACGTGCGTCCGGTCACGGTGGACGAGTTCCGAATCGCCGTGGCTGAAACGTTCGACGTGATGGTCGAGCCCGCTGACCAGCAGGCGTACACCATCTTCGCCCAGGCGATGGATCGTACGGCGTTCGCGCGCGGCACGCTGGCCGTGCGCGAGGGGCTGAGCGTGCCGGTGCCGGCCCTGGATCGCCGCCAGTTGCTCACCATGACCGACATGGGGCACGGCGATCATGGGAGTGCGCACCCTGCGAGCGCCGATCGCAGCGGTCACACTGCACCGAAACAGCCCGATCCGGACCGCGACGCGCCATCGGATCCGCACGCCGGGCACGACATGGACCCGACGAGCACGATGAGCGCCACGCTGGTGCACCCGGAGTCCGAGCGCGGCAACCCGTTGGTCGATATGCAAGCCGTAACGCCGTCCGCTCGCCTGAGCGACCCGGGCGTCGGTTTGCGCGATACCGGACGTCGGGTGCTCACCTACGCCGACCTTCGCAGCGCTTTCCCGGATCCGGACGGCCGCGCGCCGACGCGCACGATCGAGTTGCACTTGACCGGTCACATGGAGCGATTCGTGTGGTCTTTCAACGGCGTGAAGTTCTCGGATGCCGAGCCAATTCGGCTGACGTACGGCGAGCGGATCCGCATCGTGTTGGTGAACGACTCGATGATGGCCCATCCGATTCACCTGCACGGTATGTGGAGCGATCTGGAAGACGAGCAGGGACGCTTCCAGGTCCGCAAGCACACCATCGACATGCCACCCGGGACACGGCGGACGTATCGCGTGACGGCCGACGCGCTCGGTCGCTGGGCGTACCACTGCCATCTGCTGTTTCACATGGAAACCGGAATGTTCCGGGAAGTGCGGGTGGACGAGTGAGGGCGACAGCGACTGGCGCAATCGTGGTGACCGCGACATGGGCGATGCTCGCCTTGGCGGTCCCAGTGCAGGCGCAAGCCCCGGCGCCCTCAGAGCGGCCTGTCCCGACTCGGCACGATCATGCAGAGCACGAGGACTCCCAGCAGGAGCCGGCGCGGCCGGTGGTCCAAGCCGACCGTGAGGCCGCCTTTCCCCATCTGCACGACGCGGCGCACACCATCCACGACTACGCGATCAACTCGTTCGTGCTCTTCGATCAGTTCGAGTGGCGGCGCCGCGGAGGGTCGGATGGTGGTGTGTCGTGGGATGCGAAGGGGTGGGTGGGACAGGATGTCGACCGCGTCTGGTTTCGGACCGAGGGCGGCAGCGCTGACGGATCCGTCGTCGAGGCCCAGGCGCATCTCCTGTACGGTCGCGCCATCGCGCGTTGGTGGGATCTGGTGGCTGGCGTGCGACAGGACTGGCGGCCCGGCCCGGCGCAGACGTGGGCAGCCATCGGCCTTCAGGGGCTCGCTCCGTACTTCTTCGAGGTCGAAGCGACGGCTTATGTGGGTGCTGGCGGGCGCACGCACGTTCGGCTGGAAACAGAATACGACCTCCTGTTCACGAATCGGCTCATCCTTCAGCCGTCGCTCGAGCTTGAGATCGTTGGCAGGCGCGATCTCGAACGGCTCGTGGCACCTGGTCTCAGCACCGGCGAAGCCGGCCTGCGATTGCGATACGAGTATCGTCGCGAGTTCGCGCCGTACGTGGGCGTTGTCTGGAGCCGCAGTTTCTTCGGCACAGCTGAGCTCGCGGCTGCCCACGGGCGCGGGACGTCCTCGACTGCGCTCACGATTGGCGGTCGCGTCTGGTTCTGAGTGGCGCCGAGATCGAGAACGGCTCGACTCGCTGCTCGAGGCTCGCGGGCAGATGTCACCCGAGCCCGAGGAGCTGCTCGCGCCGCAGAGTCGACAGTTCAATCAGTACGCACAGCGTGGAAAGGCCGGAGTTGCGGCCGTCGACTCTCACGAGCGACGAGGGCTGACGTTCCGGAGTTAGAGTGTACACTGCCTCCGGGAGCACTCGTGATTCTCACGCTTGAGAGCGTGTCGCCACGCAATATGGGGCCCAGGGAGGTCGCTCGTCATACGTTTCGCCACGACGGCGGCTCGATCGGGCGGGACCCGAAGTCCTCGGCATGGGTGCTGTCGGATCCCAAGGTTTCCGGGCGTCACGCGGTGATCAGCTGGCGGGATTCCGTCTTTTATGTCGAAGACACGAGCCGCAACGGCACCTTTCTCAACTCGAGCCGATTGACGCGTGGACAGCCGCACCCACTGAGTCCGGGCGACACGCTGAGGATCGACCCCTACGAGATTCGTGTGTCCATCGAGGGTGTGCGCGAAGCCGCACCGTTCCCTCCGCTCCGCCCCGCGGTGCAAGAGCGACCGCTACCGGATGACGATCCGTTTGGGTCTGCGTCGTTCGACCGATTGGTGCCCGAGCCCGGGACGCCCGTCGGAGAGGCGCGTCTCGATCCATTGGAGCTGCTGAATCTGGCGGAGCCGTCACCACCGCTGTGGCGTGGACCAACGGCCGACGATCTGCAAGGGGGCGATCCTTTTGACTTTGCCTATCGCCTCCCCCGACGCCATGCCAGCTCCAGCACCGGCCCAGGCGCGCGTGGCACCGTCGGCGCCGAACAGCGGGCGCGAACCGGTGATTCCAGCGAACTACAACCCGCTGTCCGACGAGTCTCAGGTCTTGCTTCCGCCGTCGTCTGCGTCGTCCGTGCGCCTGCCGCGACCCGCGCTGGCTGTCCCGTCCGCTCCGCCACCCGCGCCGCTCCCACTGGCCGCGCCGCCCGTGGCGCAGGTGGAGAGGTAGCCATGCTGCTCACACGTCGAGAGTTCCTTCGTCAGTCCGGATCGTGCCTCGGCTACGCACTGGGCGTGTCGGCCTTTGCCGTAGGCGTGCAGCGTTTCAGCCTGATCAACGCGCTCGCGCAGGGCGCGGACTACCGGGCGCTGGTGTGCGTGTTTCTCGCAGGTGGCAACGACGGGAACAACACCGTCGTGCCGACGACCACGACCGAATACGATCAGTATGCCGCGGCGCGCACGAGCTCTGACCTGGCGATTCCCCGGGGCAGCCTGTTGTCGATCGCGCCTCCGAGCACCTCGAGTTCGTTCGGCCTGCACCCGAGCCTGACCGAGTTGCACGCGCTCTGGAACCAGCAGCGGATGTCGGTCGTCTGCAACGTTGGACCGCTGGTCCAGCCCATCACGCGAGAGCAGTATCGATCGGGTGTGCCGCGACCGTATCAGCCCTTCTAACACTTCGATCAGATCGCGCAGTGGCAGACCGCGATCTCCGATCGCGTTGGGTCCTCGGGATGGGGTGGGCGGACCGCGGATCAATTTGGTCAGCATCCGTCAGGGTTCCCGATGATCACGGCGCTTTCGGGTGGGCAGTTCACCCGCGGGCAGTTCACCTCGCCGCTGACGATTGCGCCGGCGCCGACCGCGCTCAACCATGTGCTCGTGCTGAATGGCTTCGGGACCGCGAACGACGAGGTGGCGCGTCGCAACGCCATGGACACGATCCGCTCGCTCGGCGGCGAGTTCGCCCTGGTCGGTTCGTCCAGCCGGACCACCCAGCAGGCGCTCGACATCGGCCGGCTCCTCTCGGCCGACGTCACCTTGGCGACCACGTTCCCGAATACCTCGCTCGGCAATCAATTGCTGCAGGTTGCCAAGGTGCTCCGCTTCAATCAGACGACGCCGGCATTGGGGTTGAACCGGCAGATCTGTTTCGTCCAGATCGGCGGGTTCGACACGCATCAGAACCAAGTCGGTAGGCAGAGCAACCTCCTCACCCAGGTGAGTCAGGCGATACAGGCGTTCTACAACGCCACCGTGGAGCTGGGACTCGAACGTCAGGTCACGACGTTCACGCTGTCCGACTTCGGCCGAACGCTGCAGCCCGCTGGCACAGGTGCCGGTGTCGTCGGGAGCGACCACGCCTGGGGCAACCATCATTTCGTCGTCGGCGGCGCGGTGCGGGGCGGGGACTTCTACGGGATTCCGGGGACCAATGGATCGATGTTCCCCGTGCTGCAGCTGGGTGGGCCAAGCGACACCGACACGCGCGGTCGTTGGATTCCGACGACGTCAGTCGAACAGTACGCCGCGACGTTGGCGACGTGGTACGGTGTCAGCGGATCCGACCTGCCGATGGTATTCCCGAATATCGGAAGGTTCGGTGTCGGCAACCTCGGGTTCATGAGCTGAGTGCGCGCCCGGGGCGGGTACGCGATGGACTCGACGAGCGACGCGCTCGCGGCGGCGATTATCCACGAAGCGAGACGACGCCTGTGCAGCGAGTGCGTGCCGAGGCTGAAGACGTGCGTGTCGATGCTCTCGACTGAGGAGATCTGGTATCGACCGAACGCCGAAACCGTCAGCATCGGGAACCTCGTGTTGCACCTCTGTGGCAACCTGCGGCAGTGGGTGCTCAGCGGTCTCGGCGGACGGCCGGACGTCCGCCGTCGTCAGGCCGAGTTCGACCAACGCGGTCCGATTCCGGCGAACGAGCTCCTGCAACGCCTGGACGACGTCATGGCGGATGTCGAGCTCGCGCTCGACCGCCTGACGCCGGGGCAGCTGCTCGAGGTGCGGCGTGTCCAAGGTTTCGACGAAACCGGCGTCGCCATCCTTGTCCACGTCACCGAGCACTTCTCGTATCACGTTGGGCAAGTCACGTACGCCGTGAAGAGCCGCAAGGGCGTCGACGTCGGCTACTACAAGGGCATCGATCTGAATTGAAGGAGGGCTGCGATCTCCTCGTCGGTCAGGTGTCGCCACTTTCCAATCGGCAGCGTGCCGATGCGCAGCGGTCCGATCTGCACGCGGACGAGCTTCAACGCGTGCGCACCGAGCGCCTCAATCATCCGGCGGACCTGCCGGTTGCGTCCCTCCGTCACGGTGATCTCCACGTGTGTGTACTTCGACGAGTCGCGGAGGCGCGTGACGGTGGCAGGTCGCGTCAGCCCATCCCGCAATGGGATGCCGTCTCGCAGACGCTGCAGCTGCTCGTCGGTGAGCACTGTCGAGGCCTTGACCAAGTAGGTTTTCGGTACGTGTGACTCGGGGTTGGTGATCCGCTCTGCGATCTGCGTGTCGTTGGTCATGACGAGCAGGCCAGACGTGTCGAGATCGAGTCGGCCGACGGGAGACAAGAACGTCTTGATCGACGTCGTGAGATCGTAGACGGTCGGTCGACCCTCCGGATCCCTGTACGTGGTGAGATAGCCAGTCGGCTTGTAGAGCAGGATGGACAGGCGTTCGCGGGCCTCGAGCGGTCGGCCGTCGAACCGCACACGGTCTCGAGTCAGGTCGACCCAGGCGTCCGGGTGTTGCACGACAGTCCCGTTGATCTGCACCCGACCCTGGTGAATCCAGCGGCGCGCCTCCGTGCGCGACCCGAGGCCGGCCTTCGAAAGGATGCGCTCGAGCGTCTTCAGCGCGCGTTTGTGCGACCTGGTCTTCACGTCAACGCCGCCGCGAGAGCTTGTGGCGACCCCACGGCTGGTTCAGGAGCGCGTTCCGCGTCTCGCTCTTGGACACGCCCGTCTTCGCGGGAGACGCCGACGCCGATCCGTTCGAGAAGCACGGGTTCGCACGAGCACACCCGTTCTCGGTTGCCCGCACATGACGCCTTCGTCATGGCCGGCTCTCCGATGATATCGAAGTGATATCGCATCGATATGGGTCTGCGCGAGGACTGACTGGCGACTTGTGCCGTGCGACCGGTGACTGCTCAGTGCGTCAACGCATAGACGATCGCGTTGATGCCGAACGCGTAGCCTTGTACGGAGAAGGTCAGGAAGTACTCGTGGCTCACGCTCTCCCGCTCGTAGGAATCTCCGAAATCAGTGTTGTACGACATCAACACCATGATCCGATCGCGCTCATCGGTAATCGCGCGCACGTGGGGCACGCGGCTGTCGTCGCCCCGCTCCGAGGTGCCGCCGGTACCGAGCCAGAAGTCGACGGCAGGGATTTGCGGGATGTTGGTCACGGTACGGAACTGATGGAAGAGCACGTGATCGAGCGGCACCTCGACGATGGGATGGGTGCTCGATGGGAACACCTTCCGTATCTGGCTCTCCCAGTTGTTCCAGGCGCGCGTCCCCCAGAAATCGTCGACCCAGAGGAAGCCGCCCTTGAGCAGGTAGTTGCGCAGCGCAGCGGTTTCCGCCTCGTCGATGAAGAAGTTGCCGACCTCGTACATGAACAGCATTGGGCAGCTGTAGAGCTCTGGCTGCGTCAACTGGACGACGAGGTGCCTGGGGTCGCCACCGTTGTCAAAGCTGACCGCGATCTTGGTCAACTCGGAGAGGCGCGTCGAGAGGTTCCGGTCCGCGTCAGGGTAGTCGGTGGTCCACCCGCCGCCGTCGCCACCCGGAATGCGGCGGAACGCGACGCGACAGAAATGAAAGGCGCCATCGTAGGATTCTGGTGTAGCGACCGGAAAGCGCCAGCGCTGAGCGGATGCCACCGACGCACCCACGATCAGCGCGAGGAGCACGGCTGTCACCCGCCGCCAGGTCTGCGAGGAAAACCACCCGTGAGCGCGCAAAGCAGGACCATTCTAGTCTGGCCGCACGGCGGGCAGGCCACTAACCCTTCGGGTTACGCGTGGAGAGTGACCGGTCTGCCGTTGATGACGTGGAATCGATCGGTCGCCACTTCCTGGAGGAGTCCGCAGTGGTTGCACCGATACATCAATCACAGCTCGCGTCCGCGCTCGCGTGAATGGACGAGCGACGCGATGCCCGTGTCGCACTCGTCGCACGGCTTACCGTGGGCGATATCGGGGCGACGGTCCGTCAGGCGCCGACCGCCGCGATCGTCGATTCGTCGGTCGTACGCTTCAAAACGGCGGTCGGGGAGGCAGAGCATGGTGTGGCAACTCCTGCAAACCAAGCGACGCCGTCCGCGCACGTTATTGCACGAGCCTGCAGCGTGAAGTCCACTCCCACGAAGACAGACAGCTCCGAATCGTCTGAATTCAGAGGTTCTTGCTCCGTTCCGGCCCTACGCCATCCCGCCGGAATCAAGAGCAGGATTATACGCTCGCATAGAAAGCAGATGAAGCGTACGTCGGCATTCGTCCCCGAAGAGCTCGAACGCGACCCGTATGGCCACGCCCGAACGACGCGGGAGGCCCGCGGCAGCCGTGGTCGCGAAGCGCTGGCGCCGGTGACCGGGCTTCCCGAGGTGGCGTACCTCCCGCACCTCGAGTTCGTGCCCTGCGTCACTCCGCTGCCGCGCCCGCAGGTTGCGCGTACACGCCCGCCGACGCGGTAGCCGTCGGCGCATGGCTGCCCGGCGCCCGATAGGGCACGCGATCCTTGAGACGCAAGATCGGGCGCTCGACGCAGACATATAGAACGACAGGTACGCAGAAGATGGCGATCCACGTGGCCATGACCTGAACGCTCGGTGACGTCACACCGAACCGTCGCAGAAACGTGGGGAGGTAGGTCATCACCGGCAGGTGCGTGAGATACAGGGAGTAGCTGATGAGGCCGAGGTACGTGAGCCCGCGGAACCGCAAAACGCTCAGGCGGCGGTGCCCCGTGTGGAGGATGATCCCACCCAGGACGCAGGCGTAGAGGACCGCAAACGCCAGGAACGTGACGACTTTCCACTGCGGTTCAGGGTTCCTCCAGAACACGTACGAGAGCACCAGCACGTACGCTCCCGCTGCGGCGCCACCCCAGACGAACCAGCGTCTCAGCATCTGGCGGCGTGCAACGTCCCGAGCCTCCGCACAGGCGATCGCCAGAACGCTGCCGAGTGCGAGACCATCGGGTCGCGACACCAGCATGTCATAGTGCCAGCCGATCGCCCGCCCGAGCAGGCCCAGCCCGAGCAGGCCCAACGCGAGAGGGACCACGGCGCGCCCGCCGAACAGGCGGAGGGCCAGGGGCCAGAAGAGATAGAACTGTTCCTCGACGGCGACCGACCACGAAGGACCGAACGTGCTGACGAAGAGTGGTTTCGTCCCAAACCAGTATTGCTGCACGTTCTGTGTGAAGGTGGCGTGCTGGAGCCACGCGTCCATTGGAAAGCCTGTGCGTGACAGCGCATTCGCCAGACACACGCCGACAAGTGTCAGGTAGTACACGGGCCAGATGCGCAGCGCTCGGCGGTAGTAGAACGCTCTCATGAACCCCGGGGCCTGCGCGTGCTCGAGGATGATCGTCGTGATCAAGTAGCCGGAGAGCACGAAGAACAGATCGACGAAGCTCCAGCCGTGGAAGAACGTGAACGGGAACGCGTAGAAGAGCACGACACCGAGCGCGGCGAGGCCGCGAATGGCGTCGTGCTCAGGGATGTGCGTGGGGCGCGTCGGCACAGCTGTGGCTTCCTATCGATCCTTGTCGGACGGGAACCTGAGCCGGCACACAGGGTCCGAGCGGAAACGACCCTCGGCCTCGTACGCGGCCAGGCGCTTCGGCTCAGGACTGCACGGAACGCGCTAGAATCCGTCACGGAGAGACTGCCCATGCTTCGAGTGATGACACCCGCCGCTCTGCTTGCCATGCTGCTTGCCGCGTCAGCCCCGGATGCCTGGGCCCAAGAGCGCATGCCGCCCATCCCGGCTGACAAGTTGTCCGACGCTCAAAAGAAAGCCAAGGCCGAGTTCGAGGCGGCGCGTGGATCAGTGTCCGGCCCATGGGCTGTGATCTTGCGCAGTCCGGAGATGCTGAATCGCGCGCGCGGCTTGAGCGACTACCTGCGGTTCAACAGCTCGCTGCCACCGCGTCTGTCCGAGCTCGTCATCCTGATCACCGCCCGCGAGTGGACGCAGAACTACGAGTACAACGCCCACCATCCGCTGGCGATGAAAGGGGGGCTGAGCCCCGAGATCTCGAAGGCGGTGGCGGAGGGCCGTCGGCCAGACAAGATGGCCGAGGATGAAGCCGCGTTGTACGACTTCTGTATCGAGCTTCACCGTCATCGCAGCGTGAGCGACGCGACCTACGCGCGCGCCCTCGCCAAGTTCGGCGAGCAGGGCATCGTCGACGCGATTGGCCTGAGCGGGTGGTACACGCTGGTGGCGATGACGTTGAATACCGCTCGCACGCCCCTTCCACCCGGCGCCACACCAGCGTTGGCGCCGTTTCCTCGATAGGGCATTTCGGTGCCCACGCCTGGCGCAAGCAGGCGTGGGCTCACGCCTTTCGCGGGCAGGGCGCCGTCGAGCCGGCTAGCGTCGTGGCTGAACGAATCGGAGTGTGTTGCCGTCAGGATCGGTCACGTAGAACTCACGCGTGCCCCAGGTTTGATCGAGCGGGCCTTCGTGGACGGGAGACGCCGGATTGCTGGGCGTTCGGAGCCCCCGACCCTGAAACGCGCGAAACAATCCGTCCGCGTCATCGGTGAGGACGACCACGGCCTGCCCGAATTGCCCGTCGCCCGCATGGCTCGACAAGAAGAGGACATCGGCGTTACGCCGCAGCGTGACAAAGGTCGGATCGTGACGCTCGCTCGTGTCGTCCTCGCACTCGAAGTCGAGGATCGCGGTGTAGAACGCCACGGACGCCGCGATGTGGCGACATCTAACCAGTGGGATAATCGGCACCGTTCCACCACCAAGCCTGATCTTCGAATCGGAGAGAGGCGCTCGGGCGGCTGACGCACTGGTCAGCGCCGGGTGCCTCGATTGTCTGGGCGAACAAGGCTACCCGGGGCGCCTCCCGTAGACAGTGTAGCCAGCCCATCAATCGACATCACGTCGTGCGCGGACGCGTTTGACACTTGCCACGGCCGTCGCGATACTGGCGTCGTTCATCGTTCCGAGTTCCAGTCGATCATCGCATTGACGGTCGTCCTGGGCGTTGAGTCCTTCACATCGCGCCAAGGCACGAACGAACCGATTCGCTTGTCGGCGCATGGGTTCGTGCGCATGGTCGGAGGGTTCGCCCGCTCGTGGAGTGAGGAGAGGGTCCAATGATGCTACGGACGACAAACCGTCTCGGTACAGCGCTGCTGTTGGTGTGGGTCTCGGCGCTCCGCGTGTCGGCGCAGGAGACGTCGATGTCGGGCATCGTGCGCGATGCCACAGAGGGCGTGCTGCCCGGCGTGACGATCACCGCCGTGCACGTCGCCTCCGGCAATACGTTCACGAGCGTTACCGATGGGGCCGGCCTGTATCGCATTCCGGCGATGCGCGTTGGTATCTATCGTGTCACGGCCGAGCTGTCCGGCTTCTCCACCGTCACGAGAGAGAACGTGTAGCTGCTCGTCGGCCAGAACTCCGAGATCAACTTGACGCTCAGCGTGTCCACCGTGCAGGAGTCCGTCACGGTCACTGGGGCGGTGCCGCTGGTGAACACTGGCGCGTCACAGTTGGCCGGCAACGTCACCCCGATCCAGGTGCAGGCGCTGCCTGTGAACGGCCGCAACTGGATGGCGCTCACGATGCTCGCGCCGGGCAGCCGCGCGAACGAAGTCGGGAACTCTCCAGTGGGCCTCGGCGCAGAAGCCGGCGGAGGCATGGCGGGACTCCGCAACGAAGGGGGCTACTACCAGCTGAACGTCGACGGGCAGAATGTCACGCAGACGATGGCCGGGGCGTCGTTCGGATCGCCCAAGTATTCGCGAGACGCCATGGCGGAGTTCCAGTTCGTCAGCGGCCGCTTCGACGCCACGCAGGGGCGGTCGGTCGGAGTGCTCGTGAATGCCGTCACCAAGTCAGGCGCCAACGTGCCCTCAGGGTCCTTCTACGGCTACTTCCGCGATGATTCGATGAAGGCGGCGGACTTCGTTGCCAATCGGGTGCTGCCGTACTCGAACCAACAGGTGGGTGGCACGATCGGCGGTCCCATTGTGCGTGATCGCATGCATTTCTTCGGGTACTACGAGAGCGAGCGCGAGCCGACGACGTTCACGTTCAACAGCCCCTATCCGAGCTTCAACATTCCCGACATCGGCGCCACGCGGGTGGAGCAGACGGCCGGCGCTCGCGTCGACACGCAATTGACGGCGAACACCCGGCTGCTCGTACGCGCGAATGCCTGGAAGAACGACATTCCCATCGACCCGGTCGGCTTCAATTCTGTGACGAACCATCCGTCGGCGCTGAACACACGCGAGTTCCAGAACTATCAGGGGTTCATCTCCCTGGCCCAGGTGTTCAGCGCGCGTGCGGTCAACGAGTTGAAGCTCGGGTATTTCATGACGTTTTCCGATCAGTACCGTCGCTGCTGTTTCGATGCACCGGCGATCCGGCTGCGCGGGTACACCATCGGCGGCGGCGTGTCGTTCCCGTTGCGGTTGAACGGCAGGACGTGGTCGGTGCGCGAGGATTTCTCGCTGGTGAAGGAGGCGCGGGGTACGCATGAGTTGAAGGTCGGCGGCGATTTCCTGTGGAACCACGACTTCTACGAGTGGAACGTCAATCGCTATGGTGTGCTCCAGGCCGACGGCGGTCCCGTGCCGGCCAACATCGAGTCCCTGTTCCCGCAGTGGGACAATCCGTCGACGTGGAGTCTGGCGCCCTTGTCGCCGATCTCCGTTCGCTGGTCCCAGTCCGTGACGCAGTTCGGCAAGTACAGCTGGGTCAACCGAGTGCCGTACGCAGCGGCGTGGTTCCAGGACAACTGGATGGTCAACTCGAGGCTGACGCTCAACCTCGGTCTGCGGTGGGACGTCGCGTACAACTGGGCCGCGAACCAATGGGAGGTGCCCGAAATTCGTGAGCGGACGAAACAGGATCTGAATAACGTCGGCCCACGACTCGGCTTCGCGTTCTCCAGTCAGGACCGAAAGACGGTCATCCGCGGCGGGTGGGGCGTGTACTTCATGGGCCCCAAGGACCAGTGGGCCCACCACACGCCGGTGAACGCGGAGCTGCTGCGCGTGCCGACGATCGTGAATGACAACCGCTCGAACTTCGCCAGCGATCCGTTCAACGGCCGGAAGCCGACCTACGACGAAGCCCGACGGATTCCGCAGGACACCGTCGGATGGATCGTGAGCACCACCGCCGAGACGCCATTTAGTTACCAGACGTCGATCGGTTTCCAGCGGCAGATCGGCGAGACAATGTCGATGCAGGCCGACTACATCTGGACCGCCGGGCGGAATGAACAGTACTTGATGAACACGAACTTGTCGTACAACCCCGCGACCGGTGCGCCGTACCCCTTTACCGATGTGAGCCGGCGCCCGTTCCCGAGCTGGGGCATCGTCCAGCAGGCGTTCAGCCGCGGCAGGTCGAACTACCACGGCCTCGAGACCGCCTTCTCGCGACGGATGACCGCACGGTGGCAAGCGTCGGCCACGTACACGCTCTCGGACTTCACGGACTACACCCCGCAGCCATTTTCGGGCCGGTCCGAGGTTCCGTTCCCAGTGCCCCGCGATCTTGGCAACGAGTGGGCACCGGCCGAGGGCGCACAGAAACACCGCGCGGTGTTCAACACCATCGTCGAGCCGGGGCTTGGCTTCCAGATCAGCGGGCTGTATCACTTTGGTTCCGGCCAGCGCTTCCTCACCAACTACGGCGGGGACTTGCGCAACAGCGGCAACTTCTCGCTCCGCTTGAGGCCTGACGGGACCATCGTGCCGCGCACCGACATCGTGGGTCGGCCTATCCATCGCATGGACGTCCGGATGATTCGTCGATTCAGGTTGTGGGGGCGCACGACGCTCGAGGGATCGCTCGAGGTGTTCAACGTCTTCAATCATGCGAACTACGGATCGTACGTGACCACCGAGGCCAGTCCGCTCTACCGGCAACCGCAGCAGAACATCGGTGCGGCGTTCAAGCCGCGGAGCGCGCAGCTCGGCTTCCGCCTCGTCTTCTAGGGGACCGTTGACCACCGGCGCATGACCAACGAGTAACCAGGGTTGACGGCTCGGCGAATCCCTCATAGGGTTGGCAGAGCACCCGATTGCGTGAGCCGATCCCCGGACACGGGATGGTGCTGAGGACCGACTCTATGCGGACGACGGGAGTGGCGGCGAGACACTGGCTGACGATGATGGCCCTTTGCGTGACCGCCCTCTACGCGGCACCCGCGAAGGCGCAACCCTCATCTGGCAACACCCTCTCGGAGTGACGAGGGTATTTTATCATCGGGTGGACGGGGTTCGATCTTGACGAGCTGAACGATCGACTCACGTCCAGAGGCTACACCGCATTTCCGGAGAGCCGGCTGACGCTCGGCGGTGGTGGCCACGGCATCCATGGGCGGTGGCTGCTCGGTGGCGAGGGTCAGGCGTTTCTCGGTCGGTCGCAGGACGTGACTCGCTCGGGCCAGAATTACGAGACAGCGCTCAATGGCGGATACGGGTTCTTCAACGTGGGGTATCTCGCCGCGAGGCGTGGCCATCTCCACGTGTACCCGTTCGCGGGCATCGGCGGCGCTGGCGCGCAACTGCGAATCGCTGAAAGCAGCGCGCCGACGTTCGAGGAGGTCTTGAGAAATCCGGGTCGGAGCGCAAGCCTGACGAAAGGCGGCCTCGCGCTGCAGAGCGGGTTCGGTGTCGATCAGCTCGTCGTCTTGCAGTCGCGAGACTCGGGAGGGCAGCGCAGCGATGCGGGTCTCGTCTTCGGGGTTCGGTTCGGCTACGTGTTCATGCCGGTGCAGAGTGCCTGGCGGCTCACCTCCACGCGAGTGGCCGCAGGGCCGGACGTCGGCCTCGGCGGACCGTACGTTCGATTCGTGATTGGCGGGGGCGGCCGCCGGTCGTGATCACTCGGGGCGCTGAGCCCAGACAAAGGAGAGCATGATGCGTCGGGCATCAGGGGGCGTCGTCCTCGCCATCGCGTTCACGATGGCGTCCATCGATGCGGCCGATCACGACAACTGGCCACGGTTCCGAGGGCTCCACGCCGGCGTCATTCCTGACAGCCCGAACCTGCCAGAGCGCTGGGGTCAGGTTGAAAACGTCGCCTGGAAGGTCGACATCCCGGGTCTCTCGTGGAGCTCACCCATCGTGTGGGGCGACCACGTCATTGTGACGTCCGTAGTCAGTGCTGGGAAGGAGCCGCCGCCAGAGAAGGGGCTCTACGATCCCGGCACCGACCACGGGAAGACGCGCGCCACGGCGCCGCATCGTTGGTTCGTGCACGACATCGATTTCCAGACCGGCCGAACGCGCTGGGTGCGCGAGGTCGCGCAGCGCGTGCCGCCCATCGGCCGGCACATCAAGAACAGCTTCGCCTCGGAAACGCCCACCACAGACGGCGAACGCATCTACGCCTACTTCGGCGGGATTGGCCTCATCGTCGCACTCGACTTCGAAGGGAAGACCATTTGGTCGCAGGAGGTGCCGACCGGTGAGACCTACTACGACATGGGCACGGCTGCCTCGCCGATCGTCCACAGCGGTAGGGTCTTCATCGTCAACGACAACCTCACGAACTCGTACATGCTGGCGTTTGACGCGCGCACCGGGACGATCGCCTGGCGCGCGGCTCGCGATGAGAACGACAAGGGGGCGACGTGGTCGACGCCGTTCGTGTGGGAGAACGAGCGGCGCACCGAGGTCGTGACCAACGCCAGCGGGAAGATCCGCTCCTACGATGTGGCTGGCCAGTTGTTGTGGGAGCTCAGAGGGCCGATGACGATGCTGACCGTGCCGTCGCCCTTCGCAAGCCATGGGCTTGCGTTCTTCGGATCGGGATATCCCGGCGACGCCCCGCGTCCCGTGTACGCGGTCCGGCCCGGCGCCCACGGCGACATCACCTTGAAACCCGGTGAGACGAGCAACGACTACATCGCGTGGTACCAGCCATTGCTCGGCACCTACAACACGTCCGCGCTGGTGTACGGGGACCACTATTACACGCTGCTCGACCGCGGGTTCTTGTTGTGCCACGATGCTCGGACGGGCAAGCAGGTGTACGGACGCCAACGGACCGCGCCAGGCGTCAGCGGATTTACCGCTTCGCCATGGGCCTACAACGGGAAGATCTTCATTCTCAGCGAGGACGGGGACACGTTCGTGATCCAGGCCGGTCCCGAGTTCAAGGTGCTGGGCAAGAACAGCCTCGATGAGATGACGCTGGCGACGCCGGCGATCGTCCGCGACAGCGTGATCCTGCGGACGCAGTCCAAGCTGTATCGCATAGCGAAGCCGACAGGCTGAGTTCTCTTCGGCATCCAACGCCAAGGGAAGACGGTCATCGTCGGTGACCTCGAGATCGAGACGGTCGAGCGCGTATCGGCGCGATGTCGAGCAGGTCTGCGGCGCGATCGTGGGCCTCCGCTCAAGGGGTACCGGTCGCGGTTGTCTTGCGGTCGACCCGACGCAACACGGCGTACGCGGCTCGTGACAGCCTCGGTCGGCGCCACCGACCCTCCACCGAAGTCGGTTGACAGCGAAGCGCGCCGGCTGCTAACGTCCGCGCTCGACGTAGGTCGAAGTGCGCTCGGGAAGCCGTCGATGGGGCGTCGACCGTCGACGCGCCTTCAATCGCGACCACCGGCGCATCCCGTCCGTGACGGGAAGGTATTTCAGACGCTCGTCCACCGGCCTCGCTTGCTTCCCTCGGAGGTGGTTGAATGGGTCGTCCAACAGTCGCGACGACGCTGCCCACGCTGTTGATGTGGCTGATCTCCGCGACTCCCAGCCGTTCGCAGGGGGTCGGCGCGATCGGCGGCACCATCACCGATGCCTCAGGCGCGGTCTTACCCGGCTCGACCGTCACCCTGTCCAATCCCGGAATGATTGGCGGAAACCAGGAGGCGGTGACGAGCGAGCGCGGGACGTTCTTGTTCTCCCGACTCGTGCCAGGCCGCTACAGCGTGCGGGCCGACCTCAGCGGCTTCACGCCTGCGCGACAGGATAACGTCATCGTGAACGCCGACGTCACGGCGCGCGTCGATCTGCAGCTCGAAGTGGGTCTGCTGAAGGAAGCCATCACGGTCAGCGGGCAGGCGCCGCTTCTCGATACGACGAGTGCGCTCAAGCAGACGACGCTTTCCGCGGAGACGCTGCAGACGTTGCCGAACCGCATCGACGTCTGGGGCATCGCTAAGGTCGTCCCCAGCATCTCACTGAACAAGGTTGACGTCGGCGGGTCGGAGTCGTTCCTGCAGTCGACTCCGGTGCTGCGGGGCGCGTCGAATCAGAACGCCTTCATGATCGACGGCATGGACGTCGCGTGGGTCAACAACCTGAGCGTGCTGTACTTCGATCCTTACGTGTACGAGGAAACGAACTTTCAGCTTGGAGGTGGTTCCGCCGAGGTGTCGTAAGGCGGCATCATCTTCAATCAGATCACGAAGAACGGGACGAACCGGTTTCGAGGCGGCGCGATGTTCGCTGGGGCCAATCGAGGCCTGGGGTTTCAAAACGCCTCACCGGCCCTGCGGACGCAGCTGCTGGCCGCCGTGCCGGCCCGAGCCCTGCAGGCCAATCCCAACATCGTGCCAGGGTCTGACATCCAACACATTTACGATTTCGGTGTGTGGTTGGGAGGTCCGATCCTGCGAGACAAGCTGTGGTTTCTGGCCGCCGGGCACTCGCAGGTCCTGAATCAGTTCATCCTGGGCAGTTACAACGTCGACGGGACGCAGGTCGTCGACGACAACGTCATGTGGAACGCGGTCGGAAAGCTCTCTTGGCAGGTCGCGCGTGGAAGCCAGCTCTCGCTGTTCCACAACCTGCAGTACAAACTGATCCGCTACCGCAACGACGATGCGAATCAGTTCGTAGAAACACGAGCGAGGAACTTCAACTACAAGTATCCGACCGTCACGCAAGGGACCTGGACCCACACGCTGAGCCCGAGAATGGTCGTGGACGCCGGCGGAAGCTTCTTCTACACGCCGGTTGACGCATTCCGACCGCAGCCAGAGGTGCGGGACGGGGAGATCTCACGCTTCGACGTGGTGACGAACACGCTGACGGTCGCGAGACCGACCTATAACGATCCTCGTTACTACAAAGGCGTCGTCCGGGGAGCGGCCAGTCTGTTCGCGGGCCCGCACGAGCTGAAGGCCGGCTACACATTCACCGATGCGTATCAGACGGTGGACGCGTTCTCGACGTCCGACAATATGCGCGCGGTCTTTCGCAACGGCGTGCCGGACTCGGTGAACACCTACAACACGCCAGTCGCGTTCAGCCAACACACCCGCGACCACGCGTTGTTCATCCAGGACCGGTGGGTGCCGTTCCGGAAGCTGACGATCAACGCGGGGCTGCGGTACGAGGACTTTAAGGCGTGGCAACCCGCAGCCTGCCAGCCACGGACGCGCTGGGTCCCCATCGAGCAGTGCTTCCCCGAGATCGACGGCGTCCCCCACTTCCGGGGCGTGGTTCCGAGATTCTCGGTCATCTATGACGTACGCGGCGATGGTCGGACCGCCGTGAAGTTGTCGGCGAACCGCTATCGCGTGCAGATGGGGACGAGTCTCATCTCCCAGGTCAGTCCGCTGCGAGTGACCAGCGACACGCGCTCATGGAGCGACCGCAACGGGGATCTGATCCCACAGGTCGACGAGTTGGGGCCGTCGACTGGCTTCAACTTGGGAACCGTCAATCGGTTCAGTCCTGGTGTCGACTGGCCGACCGCCACGGAATACGCCGTCGAGCTACAGCGACAGTTGCCGCGAAAGCTGGTTGTGTCGGCCGTTTACACGCACCGCAATACGGTCGACAACATCGTCGGGCAGAACCTCGCCGTCCCGCTCGAGACCTATATTCCGCTCACGGTCGTCGAGGCGGCAAGTGGTCGAGAGGTAATTGTCTACAACCAGGCGCCAGCGCTGAGAGGGCGGTTCGACGTGCTGTTCGACAACGCGTCTGAGTTGGACAATCGGTACGTCGGTCTCGACCTGACCGTACAACGGCGGCTGAGCGACGGGTGGATGTTGATGGGCGGAGTGAGCCTCTCGAGAAACACGGGCGACATCTACTGTCTGACCGCCGGCACGAGCGCGTGCGCCAGCTATCTGAGCAACCCGAACTTCGCGTTCCGCCGCGGTGTGGCTGGTTTCGACAGGCCCTACGCCTTCCGCATGTCTGGTGTCTACCAGCTACCCTACGAGCTGACCCTCAGCGGGACCATTGTGCGCGACTCAGGATATCCTGAGCTCACGACCGTGCTCGTAACCGGCACCACGATCGCGCTGACGCAGGTCACCCAGTCTCTTGTCGTCGCGCCACGCGCGACCACGCGCCTTCCTGCCCTCAATCAGCTCGACCTGACCATCAAAAGGACGTGGCGCCTTCGCGGCGCCTCGATCGAGCCGCGCGTCGACTTCTACAACCTGCTCAACGCGTCGACGATCCTCGGGAGGCTGACTCAGCTCGGACCCACATACGGCCGGGTGGCCAACATTCAACGTGGGCGACTCATCAAAATCGGCTTTAATCTAGACTTCTGAAGACACGAGGAGGAGGCATGCGTCGCGAGACTCAGCTGGATCGCAGAAGGTTCCTGAAGAAGGGCGTGGCTCTGGCCGGGCTGGCGACAGGTGCGCCCGTTGTCGGAGCATCACGCGCCGAGGCCGCGGCTGCTGCCGTGGACCTCAACGCCACCGAGCAGGTGCTGTACGGTCAGCGTTCTCGGTTCGTGACCACCACACGCGTGATTGAGGGGTCGAGCCACCGCGACATTGCTCCGCCGCGCCCCAATCCGTACCGGCCGAGCGCCCGCACGCCACTCGGCGAGTCGGTCGGTATCATCACGCCCACCTCGCTCCACTTCACGACGCAGCACAACTACGGGATCCCGGACATCAATCCCGCCGAGCACAAGTTGATGATTCACGGACTCGTGGACCGCCCGCTGGTCTTCACGGTGGACGAGCTCAAGCGGTTCCCATCGGTCTCGCGTATCCACTTCCTTGAGTGCGTTGGGAACCGCCCCGCGCCTGGAGGCAAGACGGTGTCGGATACGCACGGTCGCATGGCGTGCAGCGAGTGGACCGGGGTCCCGCTGTCGGTACTCCTGCGAGAGGCGGGGATCAAGAACAGCGCAACATGGCTGATCGCAGAAGGATCGGACGGCGGCAAGCACGAGAAGAGCGTGCCGCTGGCGAAAGCGTTAGACGATGTGTTGGTGGCGTACGGGCAGAACGGCGAGCCGGTGCGACCCGACCACGGATTCCCGCTGCGGCTGATCGTGCCCGGGTTCGAAGGCATCTACAACGTGAAGTGGTTGCGCCGCCTCAAGCTGGTCGATCAGGCGTACGTCACGTTCCAGGAGCACTCGCGGTTCATCGGATCCAATCCGCGGACACAGCCCGACAGCTACGCGTTCGGCCCGAGCTCGGTGATTACGTTCCCCTCCGGATCGCAGCGCCTCTCCGGTCGTGGACAACATGTGATCTCGGGGTTGGCCTGGTCAGGCGGCGGAGAGGTGAAGCGCGTGGACGTCTCCGTCGATGGCGGCAAAACGTACCAAGAGGCTCGCCTGACGGGAGCCGTGCTGCCGAAGGCGCATACGAGGTTCGAGCTCGTGTGGCGGTGGGAGGGAGAAGAGGCCGTTCTTCAGTCGCGCTGCACGGACGTGAAAGGGCAGGTGCAGCCGACGGAAGCCGAGTACGCGAAGTACTGGGGCTTCGCGAGACAGCAGCTATACACCACCATCCAAAGCCAACTCGGACACTGTAACTGGATCATGCCCTGGAAGGTGAATCGCGACGGCTCGGTCACCAACGGTCTCCCGCCAGTCGGCGCAGTGGTGGATGTCCATGGCTAGACGCCCTTCCCTCATCTCTTCGGCCAGCGTCGTCACCCTCCTCGCGGTGACGACGACGTTCGCGCAGTCCTCGGGCGCCGCCTCGACGCCGGGGCAGACGCACGGTTCACCTTCTGGGCTCGGCCGTGCCCCGACACAGGCGGAGCTTCGCGCGTGGGATCTGTCAATCGGACCGGACGGTGCCGAGTTGCCACCCGGCAAGGGTAACGCCTTGCAGGGTGCGCTCGTGTTCACGTTGCGTGGCTGCGCCGCGTGCCATGGGCCAACGGGTGTTGAAGGCCCGGGCCCCTTGCTCGTGGGCGGCAAAGCGACGCTCTCGACGAACTACTTCCCGGTTCGGTACTGGCCGTACGCCCCTTCAATTTGGGACTACATCATGCGCGCGATGCCCTACGATAAGCCGGGGCATCTGACGCACGACGAGGTCTACGCGCTGACGGCGTTCTTGCTCTACAAGAACGACATCATCAAAGAAGATGAGGTGATGGACGCTCGGACGCTCCCGAAGGTCCAGATGCCGCATCGCGCGGACTACAAGGGGCCCTCGCCGGCTCAGTGGACGCCGAACTCGCCACGCGGATTCAAGATCGTGCCCTGACGTCTCCGTGCGGGCCGCCAACGCGCGAGGCGGGACGTGAAGTGGGTCAGAGGGCGAGGGTTAGACGCGAGAATCGGCTACCTCGTCCTTCGCCCCAAGCTGAGCGTTGCGTGCCGGGTGTATAACGTCAGCATCCTAGTCACAGGGGGAAGCCGATGCGCAATATCCTCAGTCTGGTCTCCTTCGTCATCGTCGCGACAACGTTCGGGGCGTGTGCCGCCCCTGAAGAAACAGGAACGTTGCAGGCGGCGGCCCGCGTGCTCGGGACCGCCGAGTTGCGGTCGCTCGAGTACACGGCGACCGGCCGGTGGTTCCAGTTCGGCCAGGCGCCGAACCCGACGCTGCCGTGGCCAGCGTTCGATGTGAGCAGCTTCACCGCCAGCGTCAGTTACGAGGCTCCAGCCGCTCGCGTTCAAATGGTGCGCAAACAGGTGGCTGAACCCAATCGCGAGCGACCGGCGCCAGTCGAACAACGCCCGACTCAGCTTGCCAGCGGTACGTATGCGTGGAACCTCGCGGCCGCTCCCGGTTCGACTGAGCCTGTCCCGCAGCCCCAACCGGAGGCTCTTGAGGAGCGCACCATGGAGATCTGGACGACGCCGCATGGGTTCGTGAAGGCGGCGCTGGCCAACAATGCGACCAGTCAAGCGGCTGAGGGCGGAGGCTCGGATGTGTCCTTCGCCATGGGTGGCAAGTATCGATACGAAGGGCGCATCAACGCCGCTAGTCACGTCGAGCGAGTCCGTACCTGGATCGACAACACCGTCATGGGCGACACACCGATCGAGATCGCCTACTCGGACTATCGCGACTTCGGTGGCGTGATGTTTCCTGGTCGCATCGCGCGCACCCAGGGCGGCTACCCGACGTTGGAGCTGAACGTGAGCAGCGTGACCGCCAACGCAGCCGTCGATCTGCCGGTTCCAGACGACGTCCGGAACTTCACACCGCAGCCGGTGACCGTGCAAGTGGAGAAGTTAGCCAATGGCGTTCACTATCTCCGGGGCGGCAGCCATCACAGTGTCGCAATCGATCAACGCGATCACATCATCGTGGTCGAAGCACCCCAGCACGAGGCTCGTTCGGAGGCCGTTATCGCGAAGGTGAAGGAGATCATCCCGAACAAGCCGATTCGGTATCTCATCAACACGCACGTCCACTTCGATCACTCCGGCGGGTTGCGCACCTACGTTGCGGAGGGTGCCACGATCGTCACCCATGCCATGAACCGACCGTTCTACGAGTCAGCGTGGGCAGCACCCCGCACGCTGAATCCCGATCGCTTGGCGAAGAGCAAGACCACGCCTGCGTTCGAGACCTTCTCAGACAAGCACGTGCTCACCGACGGCAAACGGACGGTGGAGATCTATCCCATCGTCGGCAACGGTCACAACGACGCGTACGCGATGGTTTATTTACCGACTGAGAAGATCCTCATGGAGGTGGACGCGTGGGCGCCGCCCGCGCCTGGCGCCGCGCCGCCGACGTCGCCGAGTCCGTTTGCGGTCAATCTGTACGACAACATCCAGCGGCTGAAATTGGACGTGCGCCAGATTGCCGCCCTTCATGGACCGGGAGTGGCCCAATTGACCGACTTGCGGACTGCTTTGGGTCAGACCGCTCGACCGACCGACTAAAGCAGTTGTGAGTTGAGTTCGGATCGGCTGACTCAGAACTCGCGAGCGTGACGACGTGCGTCAGACCGAGCTCGCGCTGGGACCGGCATGTACGGGACGAGCTCCCGTCTCTCTCGTCCAACTACAAGGCCTGGCGTGACGAGAGCCTCAAGCCTCCCGCGTTGGTGGTGTAGGTCGGTTCCGCGACGCTGTCGTATCACCTGGGGTGCCTCGAGGACCTGGCGAAGATGCTCAAGAAGCACGGCGACTTGATGCCGCTCGGCAACGCCGACGAAGGGAAGCCTGTGCAGCCGGGTACGGTCGAGGCGTGGGCACGCGACGCCAAGAATTCGGTCGGCGGCTACTACGGGCTTCGGAAGGGCTACCACGGTCGCTTCGCGAACTACGTGACGCCGATTCTCGAGCTCATAGGGGTCGTGGAGCTCGAACACGGGCCCCGGAACAATCGCGTCCGCACGACAGGCCGCTAGTCCGTCTCGACCCCCGTCACCCGCCTTCGGCGTGCAGGCCGCCAATCGCACGCTGAGGGAGGTCGTTGACGCCCTACAATGTGAGATGGATGAGTTCTTTCCGTCGATGCCCCAGCCGCCGGATGTTTCTGGCGAGCGCCGCTCTGGCGGGCGTGGGCGGCTTGATGTGGGACTCCTTCCCGATGCGGTTCATTCGCGGTCGGATGGGGGAGTTCGGCCGGGTGGTGCCACCGGCGCGACAGACGCCCGACCCGCTGACGTGGTCCGACAACGCAGTGACGCTGGCCTGGCTCGGCCACGCGACCGTGCTCATCAACTTCTACGGTGTGCGCATCCTGACCGATCCGACGCTCTTCGCTCGGATCGGCATCGACGCCTGGGTCGGCTCGATCGGGCCGCTGCGGCTGACGGCCTGCGCACTCGGGCCAGATGCGCTCCCGGATATCGACCTCCTCCTCGTTTCGCACGCGCACTTCGACCATCTGGATACACCATCGCTTGCCGCAGTCAGCGGTCGACCGGCGGTGGTGATGGCGAGCCAGACGTCGGACCTGCTCCCGCGCCGACCGTATTCCTCCGTGCGCGAGCTGCGGTGGGACGAGGCCGCGCGGATCGTCACGCCTCGCGGCGACGTGCACGTGCGCGCCGTCCAGGTGCGCCACTGGGGCGCGCGCCTACAACACGATACCTACCGCGGGTACAACGGGTACGTGGTCGAACGTGAAGGGCGCACGCTTCTGATTGCCGGCGACACGGCCGACACACCGATCTTCGCGTCGTACCGGCGCTACGGCCCATTCGAGGCGGCCGTGATGCCGATCGGCGCCTACGATCCGTGGATCCGCAACCACTGTACGCCCGAGCAGGCCGTCCGGATGGCGGACGCGGCCGGCGCACGGCTGTTCGTGCCGGTCCACCATCAGTCGTTCCAGTTGAGCCGCGAGCCCGTACGTGAACCCATTGAACGGGCCCAGGCGGCGCTGAAGTCCGAGCACGATCGCCTCGCGCTGCGCGACATCGGCGAAACCATTCGCATCGTTTGACGAAGGCTCTGCCCCGAACCCAGGCTGCGTTGCGGCGCGGGTCCCGATGCCCGATCCCGTTCTGTCGCGGGTGCCCGCGCGCCGTTCTGCGAGGCGGCGATGCCTTCGGCCCAGCCTGACACGCCGCTTACGTTCTCGGCAGTTGACGCAACGCTCCTTCGGTTCGCACGGCCAGCCGTTTCAATCAGTCGCGTTGCAGCTCCAGTCCCGTGCGATATAAGTCGACGAACGAGGACGGGAACATTGAGAAATCAAGCTGTTCCCTGCCGCCCCAATCGGGCCGTCGGCCATCGACGTCGGTAAACCCGTAGTCGCGGCTCAATTCCCAGGAGCTCCACAGGTGCCCGGTGCGGTCGAGCATCCGCGGCCAGGGCCGCGACGGCGCGTCCTACGAACAGCGGCGATTCCGACTCCAGGAAGTTGCTGTCTTTCGCGCCAGCGTCTCGCCAGTTGTCCGCGGTGACGCCAAAGTGCTCCAACATCGCTTCGGACCGGAGGAACCCCGGCGTGACGGCCACGGCGGTGACGCCGTGCGCCCGCAGCTCGGTCGCCATGTTCAGTGCCAGTCCCTTGATCGCCAGCTTGACCGACCACGCAATCGGGTTGCCGCCGGCCCCGAGCGTATCGGCCTCCGTGACCTCGACGATGAGGCCCCGCGTGCGCGGAACCATCGCGGTTGCCGCGTGTTTGGCCGTGAGCATGTGCGACACGAGGGCCTGCCGCAGCGCCACGTCGGCGTGAGTCAGGTCCGCCTCCCAGAAGGACCCGTATTGCCTCATCAACGGCTCCTCTCCGGCGATGCTGTTGACGAGCACGTCCAGGCGGCCATGCTCGTCGGTGGCGCGGCGGACGAGCGCAGCGACCTCGGATTCCACCGTGTGATCCACGCGGATGGGCACGGCGGCACCGCCCGCGCCAACGATCATCGCGGCTGTCTCGTCAATCGTCTCCGGGCGTCCGTAGGGTGATGGATGGCCCGTAACACTGCGGCCCGTGCAGTAGACAAGGCACCTGCCTCGCCGAGTGCGCGCGCGATCCCGCGACCCGCGCCGCGCGTAGCTCCGGCGACGAGGGCCACCTGCCCCGAGAGAGGCCCGTCAATCCGGTGTGCGTGCGTGGACACGTGAGCTCCTGAGCCGATTCTATGTTGCGCGCGGGTCCAGATCGCGCCTCCAGTTTGATCCGTCATTCAGCCAGCGACGCGCTCGACCAGAGCACCACGACAGAATGCCGGCCGACTCTGCTGGGGTGGCGGGCGCGACCCGTCGATCGTCCCGCGACCGAACCTCCGTCGCCCGACACCAAGGGCTCCGACGAGAACGTGGAACTTCCACGAGGGGGGTGAGAGGACGGGGACTTCGAGGCCGCTCTTACGTCCGCGTCAGGCGTGCACGGAGTGTGTGCTTCCAGCTCTGTGACAGATGGTCGAGATGAGCGAGCGCCCACGTGTCGCCTTCGCGGAAGTGCATCACGCGGTTTGCGGCGGCAATGGTCCACTCAGGATGTGGCCGCTCACGCAGCGTCACCGAATCCCCGACTCCAACCGTACCGTCCTCGAGCACGCGGAAGTACCAGCCGGTGCGGCCCGTGTGGATGGCGCGGGCGGCGAGATCCTTGATCCGCCACTTTCGCGCCAGCTTCCAGCACGGCTGCCGCGGCTGCGACACCTGGACGATGACCTCACGGCCGACTGCGTATACGTCCCCGATGCAGACCCCGTCCTCTGTGAGACCCTGGACCGTGAAGTTCTCTCCGAACGCGCCGTACTCGAAGTCGGCGCCGTTCAGTTCCCGCTGCAGGTCGGCGCGCCAAAGCGGATAGTGCACGGCCGGATACACGCAGATCGCTTTGTCCGGGCCGCCGTGGTTCACTCGATCAGCCTGACGGTCGCCGGCCAGACCATCCTTGTGAACCGTTGTCGGTCCACCGACGCGTCGCTTGAAGATGGCCGTCGTCCACGGCTCGTCGAACCAGGCCGCCGCGCCGTCAAACCCGAGCGTCTCGGGCTCGCCGACGTGCATCGCGACGACCGAAGGAACGACTGTGTCCACAGGTGTCTCCATTGTAAATGACCACTTCGGCCGTCGACGGCCGCGATCGCCGCGCCGTACGACGTCCCGCCACGCTAAGATGTAAAGATGCCCAAGCTAACGGTTGACGGATACGGTACGTTCGACGTGCGGGACGGCAAGCGGCTCGTCCTTGCCATCGAGCAGGATGCCAAGGTCGACATCCTCCACGCGTGCGGTGGCAACGCCCGTTGCACGACCTGTCGCGTGGAATTCATCGCCGGCGAGCCGTCGACGATGACCGCGGCGGAGCGCGAGCGGCTGGCTGCGCGCGGGCTGAGCGGCGTGCGCCTCTCGTGCCAGATTCGCTGCGACCACGATATGAGCGTGCGGGCGATCAGTTGCCTCGAGGGATCGGGCCGACCGGACCCTGGCAGCACACCGGACGAAGCGATCACGCCTCCTGCAGTCTGGACATAGTCACCGTGGCCTTTTGTACGCCGCCCCGCTTGAGACGTCGATGTGAGCGCCGGGGCAGGATTCATGTCCTTGAACGATCTGCGAACGCCAGCCGTCCTGATTGAGTTCTCGCGGGTTCGCGACAACATCGACCGGATGCAGGCGCTCGCTCGTCGGGCGGGCGTGCGCCTCCGTCCGCACGCGAAGACGCACAAGAGCCCGCAGATCGCCGGCTGGCAGCTCGACGCGGGTGCGGTTGGCCTTTGCTGCGCCAAGCTTGGCGAGGCAGAGACGTTCGCCGAGGCGGGCCTTCGCGACCTGCGTGTGGTTTATCCATTACACCCGTGCAACGCCGACCGCGTGTTCGCCCTGCAAGACCGCGGCGTTGCGCTCTCCTTCGTGGTCGACCACGCCGAGGTCGTGCTCGCCTGGTCGGCTGCGGCACGGGCGGCTGGTCGATGGCTGGACGTGCTGGTGAAGGCGGACGTCGGCTTCCATCGCTGTGGAATCGACCCGAGCGATCCGGCTGCCATCGACTTCATCGAGGAGGTCGCAGCGGCGCCGGGCCTGCGCTTCAGGGGGTTGCTGAGCCACTGCGGGCACGCGTACGCCCAGCCGTCGGACGAGGCGCTCGCGACGGTCGCGCGCGACGAGGCGCGCATGCTGCGGGAACTGGCCGAGGCGGTGCGGACACGAGGCGTGGCCGTATCCGAGCTCAGTGTCGGCGCCACGCCGACGGCTCGCTTCATCACCGACACGCCCGGACTCTCCGAGATGCGACCCGGCAACTACGTCTACTACGACCGCACCCAGGTTGCACTGGGATCGGCGAGGTTGGATCAGTGCGCGCTCACGGTCCTCTCGACGGTGGTGACGACGCACGGCGATCGCGTGATTCTCGACGCCGGGAGCAAGACGCTCAGCTCGGACCTCATCGCCCGCGCCGGTTGTCCCGGCTACGGCGTGGTGTTCACGGATCTCGCGTCAGTCGACACCATCAACGAGGACTTGCACATCGACCGGCTCTCCGAAGAGCACGCGACGGTCCGCGTGAGCGGGGGGACCGCGCCTCGCCCAGGCGACCGCGTGCGCATCTTGCCGAATCACGCCTGCGTGGTCTCGAATCTCGCCAACGAGGTTGCGTTGGTTGCGGGGACTCACGTGGTCGAGAGGATTCCGGTGGCGGCGCGAGGGAAGAGCAGCTGACGATCTGCGCTGATCACGTCTAGCGTGACAGGAGATAGGTGGTCTTGATCGCGAATTGCCGATTTCGAATCAGCGGCGCGCCAATCGTGTTGGCCTGCATCTCGTCGTAGGTGACGAAGATGTCGCTGCCCGGCCTGTAGATGAAGTTGTAACGGAAGCTCGTCGAGAGCTGATTGGTCAACGAGTTGTACTGCGACAGCGTGCGGAGTGTCTGTCGCGGCGAGAACGAGAAGTCCACCCGCAAGATGCTCAGGTCGACGGCGAAGCTGCCCCATGGGAGATTGACGTTGTTGCGCTGATACCCAAGCTCGGTGGAGAAGCGGCTGCCGCCGCGCAAGCCGACCGTGAGGTCGAGATTTCGACGCGTGCCGTCGAAGAAGGTCTGCGGCGAATACCGGATGCTCTGGTAAAAGCGGCGAGCTGGATTGCTGTTGTACATGAACATGAACTCGTCGAACCGATAGACGCCGACCGGAATCGTCACGACCCCTTGGAGACGAAACGGCTCGTCGAGGCGCTCGTACCAGTTGTTCCACCACACATTCAGATAGGTCCCGTTTTGGAAGCGCGTGCCGAGCATGTGGTGGAATCGCCGCGTGAGCAGGCGGTTCTGCTGATCCGTCGTGTAGGTCACGTTCCACATCGGGTCCATCACGCGGATGATGCCGCCGGGCCGCGGGTTGCGCTCGATGTGCAGCTTCGACTGCCGGATGCCGCGTCGCGGCACGAAGCCGACCTCCGCATTGAAGTTGTCGCCGATGTCTGTGTACTCGGCAAATGTGTTCCATCGCGTGTTGAGGAACAGCGCGCGTGCGTGGAACGCCGACTGCTCGGTCGCGAGGTCAGGCGAGGACGTCTTCGCCAGGAAGGTCATCATCGAGAAGGTCGACGTCGGCATGTACAGCCCGTCAATCGCCATCGTGCGATTGAAGCGGCCAGTGCCGATTTGATCCTTGTTGATAAAGAGGCCGCCGAGCTTCGACCGACGCGAGATGTCCTTGCTGTAGCGTGCGACGAGGAAGTTGTCGCCCGGTCGCCCGTTCTGCCGCCCGGTGGTGTCTTCCGTCTGAATGTTCATGACGGCCAAGTTGTTGCCGCCGGGCATCTTGCCGGTCACCCGTGCGCCGCCGACGATGCCGATGGGCGTCCCGGTTTCGGAGAGGCCGATTCGTCGGCTGAAGAACAAATCCATCAAACGATCGGTGCCTTGATTGCTGATGGTGAACTGACCCGAGTTCTCGAGGAAGAAGTCCCGCTTCTCTGGGAAGAACAGCGCGAACCGCGTCAGGTTCACCTGCTGTTCGTCGACCTCAGCCTGGGCGAAGTCGGTGTTCACCGTCACGTCGAGCGCGAGCCCGGCCTTGAGCCCGTACTTCACGTCGAGACCGAAGTCGTTGATGGCGCTCGTGCCCAGCGCGCTGCCGGTGCGATCTCGGCGCGCGCCGCCGATATGGAACGGCTTGAGGCGGAGATCGAGACCCCGATTGATGTCGCGCATGCCCGTGAGCGCACCCGCCCGGCTGACCATTGGCAGGGCGTACGGCTTCGGGATCGGCGCCCAGTACACCATCTCGTTCTTGTGGCGGATGCTGCGGAAGAAGTTGACGCCCCATGTCTGAACGGGGAGGTCGGGCGACCGCAGCGTGACCAGTGGGATTTTCATCTCGGCCGTCCAGCCATCGCTCGTGCGACGGGCGGCCACGTCCCACACGCCATTCCAGTCGCGATTGATGTTCGACGCCGAGCCGCGGGCGTTGCCACCGCCCTCCTCGAAGATCTGCTCCTCGAGCTTGGCGCCGAGCGGATTGGTCACGAAGATGTAGCCGTTCCGGCGATCGCGGAACGTGTCGAACACCACCTGGAAATTGTCCTCGTCCATGATGCGCAACGAATCGCGGCGCATCTCCGTGGCGATGATCGACGCGGGGTCGGCGTCGAACGCGTGTATGGCGATGTAGAGGTGGTTCGCGTCGTACAGCATCCGCACTTCGGTGCGCTCGGTGGCGGGTTGCCCTTCCACAGGCTCTTGTTGCGTGAACTTGTCGATGACCGCCGCGCGTCGCCAGGCCTCGTCGTTCAGGACTCCGTCGATGGCCGGGGGACGCTGGCCGACGCTGGGGGGCTGGATCGAGTACTCCGGAGCCGCGCCGATGACGCCGCCCTGCCTGGGTATCTCGGCGGGCGCAGCCCCCGAGGCCGACGTGTCGGACGCGGGCGGAGGCTGGTGGTCGTGGGTTTGCCCCTGGGCGAATAGGCGTGCCTGAGTGCTGAGAAGCCCCGAGAGTAGCGAGAAACCCAGCGCGACCATGAGGCGTCGCAACCGAGAGGCCCTCTTCCGCCCTTGAAGCATGCGTCAGGGTATCACGGGCTCCTGCTCGGCTGAGTGTTGCGCGTTGTGCCGATTTTCGCTGCCAGTCACAAGGTTGCCAGCCCCAAGTCCCCAGTCGCGGGTCTCGAGGGTCGCCCATCGCTCGTGCGCCTTCGAGCCCTGAGGGTCGCCTTCGTGGGATAGGCGGAGTGCCGCGCTATGCCGACCGGTCTTCCCGAGTTTTCACGCTCTTGTATGGGCGAATGGCCGATTCTTGCCTTGGAGCGCGTATAGTGTGACTTTGTGCCGTCCCCAGCACTCCCGGACGTCCACACCACCCCGCTGCGTGAACGTGTGGCCCAGGATATCCGCCTGGCGCTGCTGATTTTGGCCGTGGCCGCCGGGGCGTACGTGCTGGTCATCTCGGTCCCGGTCGTTGTCAGCGGCACCGTGGGTACCACCTTCTTCATGCTGGCCGGCTTGACGCTAGCCACCGGCTGGGCCACGTTTCGGATGCGCGACGTACCAGTCAGCTTCTCGATCTCGGACACGTTCACCATTGCCAGCGCCCTGCTGTATGGCCCGGCGGCTGGCGCCGTCATGGTCATGTTGGACGCCCTGGTCATGTCGCTGCGCCTCACTCGTTCAAGCGCCTTTCCGGTTCGAGTGCTGTTCAACGCCACTTCCACCGCGCTCGCCATGTGGCTGGCCGCGCAGCTGTTCTTCGCCGCTGGCGACACCGGTCCGCTCGCGAATCAGCCCGGGACGATTCGTACCGTCATCGGCCCGCTGGTGCTCTTCGCCGCGGCCTACTTCATCCTGAACACCGGCCTGGTCGCGACGGCCGTGGCCTACGAGCGGCACGCGAGCATCGCGGCGGTGTGGCGGCAGTACTTCTCGGCGCTGTGGCTGACCTATTTCAGCGGCGCCGCTATCGGCGGTGTCCTGGTCCTGATGACCGTGGCCCGCGTGGTCGATGTGACCACGCTCTCCCTGATCCTGCCGCTCCTCTTCATCCTCCACGTGACGTATCGCGCCGCCATTGATCGGGTCCAGGAACAAGTGGAGCACCTGACGCAGATCGCGTCGTATGCCGCGGCGCCCCGCAGCACGACCGACGCGGTGCTGGTGACCGATCGCGCCGGCCGGATCTCGCTGATGAACCGGGCGGCCGCGGACTTGACCGGCTGGACGGAGGAGGCGGCGATCGGTCGCCCGGTCGGCGATGTATTCTCGATCCGCTCGATGGACGGCGCGCTCCGCGAGGCGACGCTCATCGGTCGTGACCACCAGGAGCGGCCGATCGAGCACATGGAGTCGACCATCCGCGGTGAGCGCGACGAGGCGATCGGCACCATCAAGACGTTCCGAGACATCTCCGCGTGGAAGGCGATCGACGGCGAGCGAGACGCGCTGTTGAAGCGCGAGTAGAGCGCGCGCGCCTCGGCCGATGCCGTGAACCGTCTGAAAGACGAGTTCGTGACGACGATGTCACACGAGCTGCGGACGCCGGCGGCCGCGATTCTGGGCTGGCTGCGGCTGCTGCGCACCGGGCGGATGAGCGACGATCAGACCCGGCGCGCCATCGACGCCTTGGCGCGAAACGCCAAGGCGCAAGCGGCACTCATCGACGACCTGCTGGACCTGTCGCGGATCGTCCACGGGACGTTGATGCTCGACCGCCAGCCCACCGACCTCATGACGGTGTTGGAAGCGGCGGTGGACGCCGTACAGCCGGCGATCGATCTGAAGGCGATTGACTTCGCCATCGACGCGCCCACGGATCCGGTGGTGTTGATGGCGGATGCCGCGCGTCTGCGTCAAGTGTTCTGGCACCTGCTCTCGAACGCGGTGAAGTTCTCGGACGCGCAGGGGGCGGTGCGCGTGACGGTCGTCGCAGAGCCGGGTTCCGCACAGGTCGAAGTCGCGGATGTGGGACGGGGCATCGAGCCCGAGGCCCTACCGGTGATCTTCGAGCGCTTCCGGCAAGCGGACGGATCGACCACGCGCGCACATGGTGGCGTTGGGGTCGGACTCGCGATCGTGCGACATCTCGTGGAGTCGCATGGCGGAACGATCACCGCGTTGAGCGAGGGGCGAGGGCAGGGTGCGACCTTCGTCGCGCGATTCCCGACTGTCGGTCGCTCAGAGACCGCGAGCGCTTAGTTCCCCCAGATCACCGTGTCCTGGTACGCGAAGAACGAAGCCAGCCACGACCACACGCCAGTCAAATCAAACATGATCCGCTCCTGTCGAATAGGAATGTCCCGCACCGTCGGGTAAAGCGATCGGCGCGATGCCCCTTTCAAGGGCAAGTGAAGTGCCAAGGTGTCTCGATCGGACCGCCGGCGAAGCCGGTGTCGCAGTTGCGCACAATGCGCCGCGGCGGCGTGGCGCAGATCTGTATGCAGGTCAGGAGCGGACCCGGGCTGGTAACCAAATTGAGCGTGGATCACGAATCTGTCGCCGCAGTCTTGGTCCTGGCTGGGACGACTGGCGTGGATACATGCAGCGGCGAGTGCGTCGACACGATCTTGGAAGCCGATTACGATTTGTGCGTCAACAGCCCAAAACGGTTGAGCCAGCGAGGATGGGTCAGAGTGGTCCGTGCAGGAGTCGGCGGGTTGAGCCGCTCAATCCGGCGGTGCGACACCCATCAGCTCGTCGCCGACGACTGTGATCTGGAGCGTGTGGGGGCGCGGGGATGGCCAGGGTTCGCCGGGGTCGGTCAGCCGCACCTCGGTCTCGAGACGTCGCTCCGTCCCCAGTTCCAGCGCGGGGCCGAGCCCGCCACCAAACGCGGCGCCAATCGACGGCCGCTCGCCGGCATGCTGATAGATCTCGACCCGCGTGAGATCGACGCGGTCTCATAGCGCCTCGAACACCCGCGCGAGCACCCGCGTCGAGAGTTCGGCGTCATTCCGCGCGAACACATTGCGACCCCAGTAGGCCGGCACGAGCAACAGGGGCAACGCAAGCGTGACCGCGGCGGCCCACCGCTGGCAGGCACGCGTACAGGTCGGATCGGACGGGGACGAGCGCCGGCAGCGCGTGCGCGAGCACGAGCCACACGCATCCCTTCAGCGCCACGCCACGCTCCTGCTCGCCGAACCACTCCGCGGACGGCTTCTGGCGCACCAGGACCAGCAGGCCCAGTAGCAGCGCCGCGGCAGCAAACGTCAGCGATCGGTCGGCATACTCGAGCACGTTGGGCACGAGCACGTCGGGGGATGCGCTGAGTGCGTAGTAGGAGGGCGCGGTGGCGGGCGTGAGGGCGGCGGTGTTTGCGCGGAGCACGAGGTAGACGCCGAGCGCGGCGCCGCTAGGCCAGGTGCGTTGCATGGCCGCGGTGAGCACTCGTCCGGTGGGCGCGCCGTCGCGTCACCGATCGATGGCGATCCACGATGCGAGAATCAGTGGGAGCAGGACCGGTTCCTCTTTGCTGAGCAGCGCCGCCAGTGTGAGTCCTCCTGCGGCGAAGGGGCGACCGCGCGTGCTGGCCTTGGCCGCGAGCACGGCAAACAACGTCGCAAGGAGCGACGTTCGGCCACTGATCCATGTGACCGCCATCCCGACGCCGTGCAGGTTGAACGTCCATACGGAAGCCGCGAACAGCCCTTCCAGCCGCGTGAACCTAAGGGCGCGGCAGAGCGCCACGATTGCCGCGGCGATTCCGCAGACGAGCAGCAGGTTGACCAGCGCGTAACCGAAAGGCCAGAGACCGGCGATGGCGCGGTTTACCGCGAACGACCACGACACCAGCGGGCGGTAGAAGCCCATCGGCGTCTCGACGAAAGGACGCCACGCATCCGAGGAGGATCCCACGGTGCTGTGTAAGATCCAGCTGAAGTCGTCGGAAATGAACCCGTGGCCGACGTCGGGCAGGTACGCCAGCCCGAAACAAACAAGTAACCAGGCGGAGGTCGGAAGGCTCCAGCGGTCCGCGGTCTGCACGCCGCCTCAGTGCGTCATCGCGTAGACGATGACGTTGATCCCGAACGCATAGCCCGGCACCGAGAACTGGCTGAAGTACTCCGGGTTCTCGCTTTCGCGTTCGTAAGAGTCTCCGAAGTCGGTGTTGAAGGTCATGAGCACCATCACACGACCGCGATCATCGAGGATGGCACGCAAGTGCGGCGTGGCCGTCGACCGTCCGCGTTCCGATGTGCCATCGCGACCATCCCAGTAGCCGATGCCAGGAATCTGAGGGAAGCCGGGCACCGGCAGCACCTGATGGAACACGGGGTGATCGAGTGGCACGTCGACGATGGGATACGCCCCAGAGGGGAGCGCCTTACGGAGCATCAGCTCCCAGTTGTCCCACGCGTCTTCGCCCCAGAAGTCGTCGGCCCACAGGAATCCGCCGCGTAGCAGATACTCGCGCAGCCCTTTGGCCTCGGCCTCGTCGAGGTAGGCGCCGCCCGGCTCGGTCATCATGATGAACGGACAGTGGGTCAGGACGGGGTCGCTGAGCCGAACGAGGAGGGGCTTGGGGTTGTGCCCGACGTCCATGCTGACGGACACCCGAGAAAGCTCCGACAGCCGGATGGACAAGTTCTCGTCTGCGCGAGGCCAGTCGACGTTCCACCCCGCCCCGTCGCCCCCGGGCGACTGACGGAAGACCACCCGGCAGAACTGGAATCCACCGTCGAAGTCGGCCAGTGTGGCGTAGGCGGCGCGCCGCTGGTAAAGGCCGCGACGGCCAAACTGTGCAACGGCGAATGACGCCACGAGCACGAACATGAGCACCAGTCCGCTAACGCGCCTTCCGTGCACGTCTGTCAGTGTAATCCTGTGCCCCAGCGGCCCCGATACCCAGATCCGATGGATACTGTCCTCATGGTCGGGAGTCCGCCGCAACGCCGCCGCCGCTGGCTGTGGGCCGTGGCTGCGATGGCGGTCGCGCTTCTCCCGCTCTCGCCGGGGCTGACGAGTTCCAGGATCTTCTACATTCGCGACCTCCGTCTGTATTTCTGGGGCCGGTATCTCTGGCTGCGGCACGAGTGGCAGGCCGGCGCCTTTCCGCGATGGGACCCATTCGCCGGTGCCGGGCAGGATGCCGCGTCGGACCCCCTGAACCAGATGTTTCTCCTGCCGTCGGTGCTCGTTCGCCTGCTCGGCTCGGATGTGCTCGGATTCAATCTCTGGGTGGCCGTGCCATTTCCGCTCGCGGCGCTCGGCACCTGGTTGTTTCTGTCGCGGCGATTCTCGCCGGTCTCGGCGGCTCTCGCCGCTGTCACGTTCGCGTTGTGTGGCCCAGTCTACTCGACCACGAACTTCCCGAATATGTCCTGGGCGGTGGCGGCCATGCCCTGGATGCTCTGGGCGGCCGACCGGCTGGCAGCGAACCCTGGCGCGCGACGTCTCGGCGTGCTCGCGCTCGCGGTCGCGGCTCAGGCCCTGGCTGGCGAAGCCGTCGGCATGATGGCGTCGCTCGGCCTGGTCGCGTTGTATGCGTGGGTGGTTGCGGTGCCGGACGAGCTCACCGGCTGGCGCCCGCGCGCCACCCGCGCCGCCTGGGTGTGGGGCGGTCTGGCCCTGGGGCTCGCGCTGGCGGGTATTCAGTTGGCGCCGATGATCGCGGCCGCGCCAGAGCGCGCCCAGCTCCTCAAGGACCCCCTGTTCTGGTCGCTGCATCCGCTCACCCTTCTGGAAACGATTGCGCCGCGGCTGTTCGGTGATTACTACGTCAGCCAATCCCTGAACAGCATCCCTTGGGTGCCTCTGGTCAACAGTGGCCGTGAGCCGTTCTTCTTCTCTCTCTACGTCGGCGTGCCGCTGCTGGCTGTCGCGGGTCTTGGCCTGATAGGCGGCGGGTCCCGCCGCTGGGCCACGTTCTGGGCTCTCGTGGCGTTGGTCGCGCTGGCGGGGGCGTTCGGCTCTAACACGCCGTTCTATCCCTTCCTCCACCGGCATGTGCCGCCCTTGCAATCACTCCGCTTCCCGGCGAAGTACGCCGTCATCGCGGCTGTGGCTCTCGCGGCGTTGACGGCGGCTGGTTGGGACGCAGTCCGTCAGCCGAGACCGAGCGAGGTCGGATGGCATCGCGGTCGAGTGCTGGCCATCGGATTCGCGGCCCTCACCGCCTGCCTCGCAGGCGCGACCGTGGCCTGGTGCTTGTTCTTCCCCACGCCGGCGGCCTTCCGGTTCTTCGCGATTGCCCGTGGACTGCGATCAGGAAGTCCGGTCGGTGCGGCGGAGTTCATGTTGAAAACGCTGCCAGACTAGGCGACCGCAGTGGCGCTGCTCGCGTTCGGAAGCGCGCTGCTGCTGTCCCTGGCCACCACCACCGCGCGTCGCGCGCCCATCGGTCGCGCGTTGCTGCTCGGGCTCATCTCGGCGGACCTCGTGACACGCGCCTGGCCGATCAACCCCACCTTCGATCCCTCGAATCTGGCGCAGCCGGCATGGGTGGCGGCGGTGCAAGTCGACCCGCACGCCCGCTTCTACATCGGAGGCAAGCGCGACGGGACACTCGACGTTGCTGACTCCGATGCGTCGCCCGCTTACTTGAATGCTCCCGGGTTGACCGGGTCGGCGAGCCGCGCGGCGCTGAGCGGACAGACAGCGTTCTATCCGTCGGCCTGGCGCGTGCGGGAGATGCTGTCGTACGACTTGACCGTGATCTGGTCCCGGATCTTCGACGTGACGACGAAACAGTTCCTGCGGTCAAGCGCGATCGAGCGCGATCGGTTCCTGCGCCGGACGAGGGTCCGATTCCGCATCCTGCCGGCAGCCGTCGCGGGCGATCGGGTGCCGATCATGCCGATGAAATACTACGTCGACTCCTACCTGTACGACTGGGGCACCGCGGACCTGGCGCCTCGGGTGGCCGTTCGAACCCGTGCGCGCGTCGAGCCCCAGGTGTCTCGGCAGGTCGACGCGTTGTTCGCGGCCGACTGGGAGGATGATACGGTGCTAGTGACGCACGAGCCTGCGTCGGCGGGACGTGCCGGTCTTCCCGAGGCTCGAGCTGCGCGAATCGTGTCAGAGGACAGCGACCGACTGACGATCGAGGCGAGTGCGGACGAGGCGGGTGGCTACCTCGTCATCCTTGACACGTATGCGGACGGCTGGTCGGCGGAGGTGGACGATGTCCCGGCCGAGATCGTCAGGGCCAACGGGCTCTTTCGCGCCGTGCGGCTGGCTCCTGGCCGCCATCGCGTGACATTCGTCTATCGGCCGAAGGCCGTCTGGTGGGGAGCGGCTCTTTCGATCGTCACGCTCGCGCTCATCGTTGGGCTGCTCGCGGCGCCGCGACGGGGCTCGAGCGCAACGGGCGTTCCCGACGTGCCGGCCGCTGCGGCGTCGGCGGCCTGAAGACGGTACACGTTGAAACCGTTGACGCCGGGAGCGTCTTCTCGGACCAGCGTCAGACGCCAGCCGTAGCCCCTCAGCCCGTCCACCAAGCGAAATCCCCGCTTCCAGTCCTCGACGACGATGAAGTAGTTGGCGTCGGCGGTCCGGGCAATCGTGTCAAGGGCCGCGTCACGATGCCGGCCGCACGATGGCCACGTGTGCGCGGTGTGGGCCTCGATGCTCGACGGCGTCTTGAGACCGACGAGGTCCACCAGGCGACGATTGGCGAGCACCGAGATAGCCCCGGCATCGTGAACGAGCACCGTGACGTCCGGCGGGGTATTGACGTCGACCCACGCCGCCACGTCGCGGAGATCCCGCGAATACGGCGCTTCGGGCGCCGGGACCAGGGAGGGCAGCCCGCGGAGGACCAACACGTCCACGAGCACAGCCATCCCGTGGGGGCCGAAACGTCCAAGGCGTACCGTCGCCAAAGCCAGGCCCAGCAAGCCCTAGGGTACCAGGAGCGTCGTCAGGTACCAGTATTCGTTGTGAGCGATCGCCCCGGGGAGCGCCCAAAGATACGCACCCAAGACGGCGGCGACGGCCGCAAGACCGGTACGGCCCAGCCACACGCCTGCGGTGGCCAGCACTCCAAGTGCGATGGGCACGGTGTTGCCGGCCCACGTCTTCAGTAGCCACCAGGTCATATCGAGGTTGTTCAAGAGCGGCCGGCAGCCCTCGGCGAAGAAGACACGCTTGGCCGCCATCGTTTGTGGCCACCACGTTCCGGTGTCGAGTCGTAACCACACGAGAAACGGAAGCGCGGTCGCAGCGGCGACGGCGACGGTGCGAATGACGCCGCGCCAGGACAAGGGCCACGCAGCGGCCAGGCACAACACCGCGGCGACCGGAGCGAGCTCGGGTCGCAGGCAGGGGAGTATGCCCGCGGCGAAGGCGGCCCAGTACGGCCGACGCTCGCGGATCCAGACGAGCGCCCAAATGACCGCCGCCGTCGCCCACGCCGTTTCCAGACCGTTGGTCAAGGTCGCGAGGACTTGACCGGACAGAAGCATGACCAACGGCAGCGCCGCGCGCTGCCAGAGGGGGAGGGAAAACGAGCGGCCGAGCGCCAGCTCCCGAACAGGCTCGCCGTCAGCCCAAGGATGTTCGCCACTTGGATGGCTGGGGCGCCTCGTACGTGAAGCAGCTCGAGCACCACGACCAGGGCGAGATACGCGGGGCTGGTGACACCAGTGAGGGCCGGCGACCCATACGCCGCATCGCGGCCCGACAGGACCACATCGGCGCTGTGCAGGATGATGTAGCCGTCGTCCAGGTACGGCCACACCGGCACGAACCACCACGAAACGATGGCCGACGTCAGGAGGGCTACCCGGGAAGAGGCGGTCGCTTTGCCCACTCCCACGACAGGGTTATCGGGCCTCGTTTGGCGGCTCGACAGCGCGAGCGAAGGGCCCCACGCGCAACCGCGCGCGGGGCTGTGAAGGGGCGAGTCGAACCGAGGGACTCGACCGGTCCGGACCTACGCGTACGCGACTTCTTCGCCGCGCCCTCGTTCTACTTGTCCTTGGCGCGTGCACCCTGCAGGATGCCGACGAGACCGTAATTGCCCTCGTGACACGCGTACTCGTAGAGCTGTTCGTCGATGGCGCGCAGCGGCATCACCGCAGTCCAGGGGCGCGTGTACGCCGTGGGATCCGTGACGGTGAACTCGTAGCGGATGGTGTCGGCGTCGACGCGCGTGAACTTCTCGACCAGGCGCGTGTTCGCGGTCGAGCCGGGGAGGCTGGTTTCGCGCTTGAAGTTGATTGTCTCGACGACGAGCGTGTTCCCCTCCCACCGACCCCGTGAGTCACCCACCCACTGCCGGATCGTGCCGTGCGGACGGCCGTCGGTCGGGATGATGCGCGCGTTGTGAATCATCTCATTCACGATGACGACCTGGCCGGGCGTCTGGAAGATCTGGAGGTTGTTGTTGTACGCGCCCGAGACCATCGGCGGTCCGGAGTTGAAGCCGAGAATGCAACGGTCCGCCAGGCTGCGATCCTCGTAGGAGTCGGCGAAGCCGGTGTTGTTCTTGACCCCGAACTCCGCCATGCGCTTCCGCGTGGCATCGTTGAGCGGAATGCGACCATCAGGTGGATCGACAATCAGCGACGTGCGCCGATCCTCGGTGACCTGGTTGCCCCGCTCATACCAGAACTCGTTGTAGGAGAGCACGCCGCCTTGCGATCGCGGCGCATAGCCAGCGCTGGGCTGTCCCTTCTCCGGGTCGAAGAGGTCGCGGTTCAGCCGCCTGTTCTCGCTGGCCTCGAACGCCGCAGCTTCCTCCGCGGAGAGAGTTTGCTTGCCTGCCAGCGCCTCGGGACGTTGAAGCGGCGTGATGGTGCTGAACGTGTACGTGCCGGAGAAGTCGGGCTTGCCGTCTGGAGTGCGCGGCGCCGTCCCTTTCTTGGGGGCGGCCGGCGCGCTCCTGGCTTGGCCGGTCGCCGGGGATGGAACGAACAACAGCGCGAACACACCAGCGATCACGACGAAACCTCGAGCCTTCATCAGCACCCTCACCCTTCAATGGCCCGCGAACCTTCCGAAACACGTCGTCCGAGGATCGCGCCACGGACCCGATCCGCTGAAACCGTGACCCGTGAAGTTAGCCGACTCCCGGGCCGGCTGGCAAGCCCTTCTAGAGAATCAGGCGGCCTGGGAGTCTTCCGCGGCGGCCGCCGGCTCGGTCCCCCGTCGGCGTGGCCCCCGCGCCAGGATGGCCCCGACGAGGAGTCCGCCGGCGACGGAGATCGGTAGCCAAGTCTTCAGGATGGTGTGCTCATGCTGAAACCGCACGTAGTGCGTTCCGGGGGAAAGGCGCACGGCACGATAAAGCCCGTTGGCCTGGAAAAGGGGGGTGGGTACGCCGTCCACGTCGGCGCGCCAGGACGAGTCGAATGTGTCGAGCAGCACGAGATATCCGCCTCCGTCCGGCACGCTCGCCTCGACGTCGACCCGCTGGTCCTGGTCGATCACGATGCGGGCGGCCGCTGCCGCGGGCGGTCCGACCGGGCCAGACGCAGGGCCGGCGGGACGCTCGAGCATCGCGGTCGACTCGGCCGGGAAGTCCGCCTCGAACAATCGACGCACGGCGTTGTACATCGACGGTTCGACGATGGCTTGAGACACGATATACGCGCGGCGTGCATCGGGCACGCATTCGTACACGGCCATTGAACTGAACGCGTCGCCGACCCGCGCGAGCGGGACGGCGCCCTCGTACGGCGTGTCGCCGAGCACGCAGTAGCGGACCCCGCCGCGCTTCATGAACCGCAGGCGGGTGGCGCGATCGCCGTGCCGAAAGCGCTCCTCAGCCTCCGCGTGGGCGACCGGCCAGAGTTTCGGCAGGTCGTACGACAGCAGTTCGCGCGCGCCCCATCCGGCCGGTGTGACGGCCAGTTGGGCCATGAAGAGCGACCGGGCCTCACCGAAGCTGGCGCCCTCGGGCGAGCGCCACCCGGTCGTGGGCATGTCGGGATCCCCGATGGCGAGTCTGCCGTCGAACTTGGCACCGAAATAGAATCGATCGCCGGGCTGCGCCTTGATGACCTGCGTCCATGCGGGAGGACCGAGTCGTGACGCCGGCATCACCGGGTTGTGTCCCGCGTTTGCGACGAGCAGATCGCCGACCGCGAGCACGCCGAACGCGCCGACCACGAGGGTCCCACCCCTACTGACGCTCGTGCTGGCGAACGCCAGCAACGTGCCGACCGCGAACAGGCTCACCGCGCGGCCGCCGACGGCGGGCACGCTGCGGAAGAAGAACGCCGCTCCTTCGACTGGATCTGCGAGGTGGGCAAGCTGGCCCAGTGTGAAGGCCCCGCGGGCCGCAACCAAGGGTGCCCAGAGAAACAGGCCGACCAGGCCAGCCACGGCCAGACCCGCGCCGAGCGTGGCTCGGGTGATGACACGCCTCGTGCGGGGCTGCTGAGCGGCGTCACACCACGCGTCCACGCCGTGCGCCGCGAGCACGGCCGACGCCAGCGCGGTGAACAGGAAGAATTTGATCGGGAAGCGAAACGTGCGCAGGAGCGGAAACGTGTCCTGAAGCCAGGGGTAGACGGGCGCGAAGTCCCCTAGCGCACACAGTACGCCCCCGACTGCGACCAGCACCCAGAAGCGCGCGCGGTGGCGTGGAGCGGTGAACGCGCCAGCGATTGCGAGCACGATGACCAGCCCACCGACGTACAACGAATAGAAGAAGGGATCCCGCCCGCTGTTGAGCGGCCACAGCCACGGCATCTCCAGTTGAGAGCCGTCGAACGCGTGGCCGTACACGCGTGGGAGCACGGCTTCCGTCAGCCACAGCGGGTGAAGCGACCAATACGCGTCGCCAAGCATCAGGCCTCGCACAGAGCCACGCGACGCCAAGGCGGTGGGCGCCAGCTGGACGATGGAGACGACGCCAGCGAGCGCGGTGCCGACGGCGAAACGCCAGAGAATCCGCAGGCGTTCGGACCACGACGTCCGGGCTTCGCCACCCAACGTGACATACAGGGTCGCCAACGCCAGGCTGCCCAGCATCGTGACCGGCTTGCCGGGCAGCATCTGCAGCGCGGCGACGAGGGCGACGAGGGCCAACGTCCGAGGCGACCGATGATCGCGATCCCGATCGAGCGACCACAGGAGCCACGGCACGCACGCGATCGACCACGACAGGTTCGGGAAGTTACCGGTCGATACCATCGGTCCGCCCGCCGCGAACACGATGGCGCCGACGGTGGCGCTGGGCGCTGACACGCACCGTCGCAGGAATAGCCACATGCCGAGCGCCGCCAGCGGAAATGGGGTTGCGACGATCGCATTGAACCCGACCACCGGTGGGAGCAGGAGCCGCAGCAGCAACACCGGCGGCAAGAACATCTGATTGAGCGCATTCGGATCCGTCGGCTGTCCGCCACCCACGTAGGGATCCCACGATGGCCATGCGCCGGAGAGGAGCGTGTCCCGGAGCCACAGATACTGCGGCCAGAAGAACATCGAGAGATCGCGCAGGTGAAAGACACGTGTCGAGCTGATCGCCCCGACAAATGGGACGCAGGCGGCCACGACGGCGAGCGCTGGCCACAGGCTTCGCGTCAGCCACCGGGTGCGGGCGGGCGGGTCGGGCATGACAGGCTCTCGAGGCTTTATCGGCCCTTGCGGGTGCGAGACGCAGCAGGAACCCTTCGCGAAGAGGCAGTGCACAAAAAGGCGCGTGGCGTGGCACAATCCGCCTAAGGTTCCGGGCTGAACCTGGATTGGTACCTGGATTTGTTGCATCCATGCAGGAGAACGTCATGAGAGGCCTGACCAGCGGCGTGAAGGCAGCAGTGGTGTGGAGCGCGGTGGTGGTAAGTCTGGCGGGTGCCGGCCGTGGGACAGCGGCCGCTCAAGGAGGAGGAGCGTCCGCCGGGGCCGACCGGGCCAGGTTCCCAGGCGCGTATGAGCTCGTGACGGTCGAGATCCTCGACCCGGCGAGTGGGCGATGGATCGCGTCACCGGGTTACAACTCGAACGGCTACATCATCTACGCCGAGACAGGGCACATGGGCGTGCAGATCCAGCCGAAGGTGCGCGAACGCTTCGGGGGTGCGATTCCAACTGGTGATGAGGCGATCGAGGCACTTCGCGGATATACGGCCTACTTCGGCTCGTTCACGGTGAACGACAAGGAGCGCGACAAGTTCGTCGTCCACAAGCGGTTCGGTCAGATCAATCCAGGCGGCGACGTCGAGGTCCGGCGCTATTACGACTTCGAGACCACGCCAAATGGGAGTGTGCGGCTGATCCTCACGCCGCCACCAGCCGACGGCGGTGGGAAGGACAAGGCGCGCCGTCGGCTCGTGTGGCAGCGGATGGCCGACGCGCCCCTGTCAGCCGAAGCGAAGAAGTTCATCGGGTTCTGGCGGCTCCATTACACCGACAGCTATCGTGCGAAGAACGGCAAAGAAGTGTTCCACGGCGACCGCGTCGAGCGTCGAGCCGGGACGTCGTACATCATCTACGCACCGTCCGGCCACATGATGGTGCACCTGATGAACAAGGAAGGACGCACGAAATACGCGGGCACTCAGCCGACACCCGATGAGGCGTTTCAGGCATACCGCAGCTACACCGGCTACTTCGGTCGGTTCATCACGTATGAGAACCACAATCCGCCGTTTGTGTACCACAGCCAGCAAGGGTCGATGAACCCAGGCGGATACAGCGAGCAGAAACGCTTCTATCAACTCACGGGCAACGTCCTGAGGCTTGCGCCGCCTCCGTCGCTCAACGACGCGGGCGAGATGACGCAGGGGCACTTGTATTGGGAGAAGCAGGGACCGGTGTACTAGCCCAGCTCAGGTGAACACGCGCCTCGCTGACCTGCAACCGTACCCCTTCGAGAAGCTGCGTGCGCTTTTCTCGGGGGTGACACCGCCCGTGTTGTCGCCGATCCGACTGTCGATCGGGGAGCCGCAGCACGCGACGCCGTCCTTCATCGGCCAGGCGCTCGTCGAGCGATTGAGCGGGCTGTCGACGTATCCGACGACCGCCGGGACAGACGTGCTGCGCTCGGCGCTCTGCGAGTGGTTTGCCAGGCGGTACCACGTGCGTCTCGATCCGGCGACGCAGGTGCTGCCAGTGAACGGCACGCGGGAGGCGCTGTTCTCATTCGCGCAGACCGTTGTTGACGCCCAGGCACACCGCGATCGCGCACCTCTTGTCGCGTGTCCGAATCCCTTCTACCAAATCTACGAGGGTGCCGCCGTGTTGGCTGGTGCCCAGACCGCCTTCCTCAATCAAACCGCGGACGCCGATTATTGCCTCGCGCTCGATGCCCTGTCTGAGGAAGAGTGGAGGCGAACCCAGTTGCTCTACGTGTGCACGCCAGGGAATCCGACCGGACGCGTGCTGCGCCTGGAGGAGTGGGCCCAGCTGTTCGAGTACGCGGACCGGTACGGGTTCACGATCGCTTCCGATGAGTGCTACGCAGACATCTATCCGAACGAGCGGGAGCCGCCGCTGGGCGGACTGGAGGCTGCGGCCCGCTTGGGTCGCGTCGACTTCCGGGGCCTCGTCGTGTTCGTGAGCCTGTCGAAGCGATCCAACGCGCCGGGTTTGCGATCGGGCGCCGTCGCCGGTGATGCCGTGCTGCTCGAGCGCTACTTGCTGTATCGCACGTATCATGGGTGCGCGATGAGCCTGGCCGTCCAGCACGCGAGCGTGGCCGCATGGCGAGAGGAGCTCCACGTTCGCCAGAATCGCGGGTACTATCGGGAGAAGTTCGAGGCCGTCGTGCCGATCCTTGCGCCTGTGCTGGACGTCTCACCCCCGGAGGCCGGGTTCTACCTCTGGGCGCGCGTTCCGGGTAGCGACACCGATTTCGCGCGCGAGCTCTTCGCCGCGACGCACGTGACCGTGCTGCCAGGGCAGTTCCTGGCTCGCGACGCTCACGGCCTCAATCCCGGCGTGGGCTACGTGCGCATCGCGCTCGTCCCCGAGCTGACCGACTGCGTCGAGGCCGCTCGCCGCATCGCCCATTTCACAGCTGAGAGCTGAAAGCGGCTGATCCCATGAACATCCAGACGCTCGAGTCCGTGATCGACGCCGCGTTCGAGCGGCGTGCCGAGTACTCGCCGACCCACGTACCGCACGGTCTGACCGAGGCGCTCGACAACGTGATCGCCGAGCTCAACGCCGGCCGATTGCGTGTCGCAGAGAAGATCGACGGGAAGTGGGTCACCCACCAGTGGATCAAGAAAGCGGTCCTGCTGTACTTCCGCACGCACGACAACCAGCTGATGCCGGGTTCGGGAACCACCTGGTTCGACAAAATCCCGCTCCGCTTCAAGGACTACGCAGCGGAGCAGTTTCGAGCGGCAGGCATCCGCGTCGTGCCGCCGGCCTTCGCCCGGACTGGTGCCTACATCGCCAAGAACGTGGTGATGATGCCGTCTTACGTCAATATCGGCGCGTACGTCGACGAAGGGACGATGCTCGACACGTGGGTGACGGTCGCCTCCTGCGCGCAGATCGGGAAGAACGTGCACCTGTCGGGCGGCGTCGGCATCGGCGGCGTACTCGAACCACTCCAGGCGAATCCGACGATCATCGAGGACAACTGTTTCGTTGGCGCGCGATCGGAGATCGTGGAAGGTGTCATCGTCGAAGCCGACTCGGTCATTTCGATGGGCGTGTTCATCGGACAGAGCACGAAGATCTACGACCGTGCCACTGGGGAGGTGATGTACGGGCGCGTCCCCTCGGGGTCGGTGGTCGTTCCTGGCAGCCTCCCGTCCGCTGACGGCAGATACGCGCTGAACTGCGCCGTCATCGTGAAGCGGGTGGATGCACAGACGCGTGCCAAGACGTCCATCAACGAGCTCTTGAGGGACTGAGTGGCCGATCCCACCGATCCGTACCGCGCGACGCTCGACCTAACCCGCCAGCTCATTGCGTGTCGCTCCGTGACCCCAAAGGACGACGAGAGCTTGACGCTCATCGCGGATCGGTTAGCGCCCGTGGGGTTCGCCTGCGAGCGGATCGATCGCGGTGGCGTACGGAACCTCTGGGCCACGCACGGCCGCGGTGCTCCCATCGTCTGCCTGGCGGGGCACGTGGATGTTGTCCCGCCAGGTGCGTTGGAGCGCTGGACCGCCGACCCTTTCACGCCGATCGAACGAGACGGGCGTTTGTACGGACGCGGAGCCTCGGACATGAAGGCGTCCGTTGCGGCGATGGTGACGGCGCTCGAGCGGCTCGCCGTCGCTGATCCGGCGCATGCGGGCACGCTCGCCCTCCTGTTGACTTCAGACGAGGAAGGCGAGGCGGTGAACGGCACTGTCGCCGTGGTCGATGCGCTGTGCGCGCGCGGCGTGACAATCGACGCGTGTGTGATCGGCGAGCCCACGTCCACCGAGGTCTTTGGCGACACGATCAAGAACGGCCGGCGCGGCTCGTTGAGCGGGGCGATCCGTTTCTACGGTGTCCAGTGCCACGTGGCATATCCGGAACGAGGCCGGAACCCGATTCATGACGGCCTTCCTCCGCTGGCGGCGCTCATCGCGACCCCGTGGGACGACGGGGACGAAGACTTTCAGCCGACCAGCTTCCAGATCACCAATGTCCAGGCAGGGTCCGGCGCGACCAACGTCATACCGGGCGTGATGGAAGTGTCGTTCAACTTCCGGTTCTCGCCACAATCGTCGGTGGCAGCCCTCCAACGGCGGGTCCATGACGTGCTCGACGCCACAGGCGCGACGTACACCGTGGACTGGACCCTGTCGGGTGAACCGTTCGTGACGTCACGGGGTCCGCTGACCGACGTGCTCTCGACCATCATCGAGGAGGAAGCGAGCGTGCGGCCGTCGCTTTCCACGCACGGCGGGACCTCAGACGGGCGTTTCCTCTCGGCGGTGTCCCGCGAGGTCGTCGAGTTCGGTCCATTGAACACCACGATCCATCAGGTCGACGAGTACGTGCGCCTGGACGAGCTGCGTCCGCTCACCACGATCTTCGAGCGTACCGTGAAGGCGTGCCTCGAACGAGGCAGCTGAGCTCGAGCTCCCTCCCTGCCTTTGTCAGAACGTCAGTTGCCCGCCGAACTGCACGAGCCGCGCTTCCAGGAATCCGCTGCCCACGGCGGTCGAGAGCGGTGTCAGCCAGCGGGATCCATACGTGGTGTTCACGCGGATGACGCCGTTGCCGTTGAGGACGTTGTAGACGTCGACGTTGGCGCGCAGTCGCCACGAGCCTCGTAGCGCGAACATCTTGCTCAGGCGGACGTCGAGCTGCGTGCGCCGAGGCTCGAACATGGAGAAGGGCGCGATGAGCGGAACCGTGGCAGTGGCGGTGCACGGTACGCGAGTGCCGCACGCCGCGAGGTTGCGTCCCAGCGACGGCGCGATCTGATCGTTCGGAATCGGCGCGTGCGCCTCGACCGCGATGCCTGGCAGGTTCTGCAACATGCCGCTCACGATGATGCGATACGGCAGCAGATAGCTGCCGAACACGCGCATTTGGGTGTTGCTCTTGAACGGTGCCACCGTCTTGCAGATCGACTGACCGTTGATCGTCGTGTCACGGTTCAGGCCGTAGAACGTGGCGGTGAAGAACGCGGGCGTGTAGGTCGACACGCCGGGTGCGTCGACCACGAAGCAGTTGTTCTCGACAACCCGTCCGGTGTCGAGGCTGGCGCCAAGGGTGTTGCCGCCGCCGAAGCGCGTGTCGAGCGCCAGCGTGAAGAAATTGCCGATGCGCGACCGGTCGCCGAAGTTCGAGGGACGCACCACGAGGTTGTCCTGTTGGCCGAACTTGGCCGGTTTGACGTCGTACAGGCCGCAGACTTGATACCCGCCACCACCGGGCAGACGTAGATCGCGGGGAGCCGTCACGCAGAAGGGATCGAAGTCGGCCGCCGTCACCGCAAGGTTGTCGGTTACGCCGGTGTTCCACCCCACGTCACCCAATGGCGGGAAGTGGCTCGTCCAATTGCGGTAGTACCCCGCCTTCAGCGACATGCCATCCCGCAGCTGCTGCTGCAACTCGCCCGCGAACTCCCAGAAGTAGTCGCGCTTGTTGAAACCCCGGATCAAGTCGTCCGCGTAACGGGTCGCATTCGGGTTGTTGCGCCCGAAGTTGACGTTGTCGATCGGACCGCACTCGCCGTTGGCGCCGAAGCTGCGCAGGTCGCAGTCGGGCACGTAGTTCCGGTTGGCGTCCGCCCACACGCGGTTGGTGCTGTTGACGGCCGTCAAGGTCGGGTTGTTGTTCTGTGCGACGTTGATGCCCATCGGGCCCACGTAGCGACCGAGCGAGGTCTTCAGGGCCGTGCGTCCGGTGCCGAAGAGGTCGTACGCGAGCCCGAGTCGCGGATTGAGATCGGTCCACTCGGGTACGCGTGATACCGGGTCGAAGTTGCGCTCGGCGACGAATGCGCTGGCGGGTACGTTCTGTGGCGGCACGTACGAATTGAAGTAGTCGAGGCGAAGTCCGGCGTTGACGGTGAACCGATTCACCGACCATTGGTCCTGCACGAACAGGCCGAGATCCGCCTTGATGCGGTTCTTCTGCAGATACGGCGCGGCCCACTGCGTGATTCGCAGTGGTGCGCCATTCAGGAAGGTGTACTGGACCGGGCAGTCGGCGCAGAACGGGTTGAGTCGATCGCTGTTGACGAACGTCTCGACGTCGTAATACCCCTGCTGCCACTCGAGCCCCGCCTTGAAGGCGTGCGATCCGGTGACATACGACGTCGTGAAGCGCTCGACCACGCGATACTGGATGTGAGTCGGGCTGTACGTCGCGCGTGCGTTGTAGCGGAATCCCGTCGAGGCCTCGAGAATCGTCACATCGTCTTTGGGCACGGTAAAACCGAAGACGTCCGTGGACTGCTCGTGGCTGCCGGGGAAGTCGTTTCGGGTGAGGGAGAACCCTGCCTGGAGGAGCAGGCGACTCGTGAGTGGCGCACTCCAGGTGCCCTGATACAACCCCGCCGGCCAGAAGCTCCACACGGTGTGGGACTCGGGCGCGGTGAAGTCGCCACGTCCGCGCACCATGTAGTTCTGAACATCGGCGAACCCGTTGAACTTGTGCTTCTCGGTCGCTTGCCAGGTGAGCCGAACCGCCTGACTCTTGAGCCACTCCTTCCGGTACCCGGGACGGCTGGGATCCGGGGTGTAGAAACGCGTCCCGCGTGTCGTGTTGAAGAAGACGTCGTTGACGCGATTCCTGTTGCCAGCGCCGCGCGTCGCGGCAAAGAACCAGAGGCGATTCCGCCGAATCGGGCCACCGACCGCGCCATTGATGTCGTAGACGCTGAGCACCTTCGTCGTGTTGGCGACGCCGCGGCTGCGCAGCGTGTCGTCCAAATTGTCACCATGTAACCGTTCGCCCGAGTACAGGCCACTCGCCAGCACGGTAAACGTGTTGCCGCCTTCCTTCGGGATGAGATTCATCGTGATGCCGGCAGCGTTGCTCTCAGCGTTGGCGCCACCGGTTTCGACGGCCGTCTCCTGCACCGTGGTTGGATTCATCAAGTAGCTGGTGGCCCCGCTGCCGCCGTAGTTGTTCGTCTGCATGCCGTCGTAAGAAAACTTGGCGCCACCCTTGCCGTGCACGGTGTCCGCGATGACGTTCCCGGTGGCCCAGAGTCCGGCTGCGCCACCGACGTCGGATCCACCCTTGAGCCCGGGAATCAGCTTCGCATAGCCGACGAGGCTCTTCCCGCCGCTCGGCAACGCATCGAGGAGGGCTTCCGAGACGACGGTCTGTTGGCGGACGTTCTGCGTGTCGACCAGGGGAGTCGCGCCGCTGACGGTGATGGTTTCGTTCAGCGATCCGACCTTGAGATCGGCGTTCACGGTGGCTGTGAAGCCTGCCGTGAGTTGGAGACCCTCGCGCTTGAACGTGTTGAACCCCGCAAGCGTGAACGTCACCGCATACGTGCCCGGCCGCAGATCGATGATGTTGAAGCGCCCCTCGCCGTCGGTGACGACCGACCGAACCTTCTCGATGAGCGCGGGGCTCATTGCTTCGACTGTGACACCGGGCAGTAACGCGCCAGACTCATCACGAACGGCGCCAGCAATGCCGCTGCTGGGTTGCGCAGAGACGCGCGTGGGAAGCGTCCCAACGGACGCCGCGACAAGAAAGACCATCACGCCGACACGTCGGCATCCGCTCGCCATCGCCATCCTCCCGTCTACTGTTCAGCTGGGCCGATCGCTAGCGTGATCTCCGCCCGTGTCAAGCCCATCATTTATGGTCGAGCTGGTTCGGCGTGCCAGGCGTCGCAGGCGACAACCACTGTTGCGGAGTGGCCACTGGCGCGTGTGACGCTGCCTACAGCCTGGGCGCAAGGAGTCAACTGAACGCAGGTTCGTGCCTTCGTGGCGAAGTGCCTGCGCGATCGAATCGACAATCGCCCTACGTCAACGAGAGTGCACCGCGGCTGTCACCGAACCGGTCGATCGGGAGATCCATCAGCTGGCCGATCGACAGCAGGAGGTTCGCGAACGGAGTGTCGAGCGGCTGCGACAGGTGTCGCCCACCCGCGAGACGACCGGCAGCGCCGCCAGCGAGAACCACCGGAAGCGGGGAGTGACTGTGCAGGTTGCCATCGGCCATGCCGCCGCCGTAGAGGATGAGGGTGTGATCCAGCAGCGAGCCGTCACCATCCGGTGTGGTGCGCAAGCGCTCGAGATACGACGCAAACAGGCTGACATGGTACGTGTTGATCTTCGCGATCTTCGCCAGCTTGTCGGGGTCGTCCTGGTGATGCGAGATCGCGTGGTGCGGGTCCGAGATCCCGAGCTTCGTATACGCCCGCTGGCTCAGCTCTCGGGACAACATGAAGGTGGTCACGCGCGTCACGTCGGCCTGAAACGCCAGCGCTTGGAGCTCGAACATCACAGCGACGTGCTCCTCGAAGTCGTCCGGCACGCCCACCGGTCGGTCGGGCAGTGCAAGCTCCGACTTGCGCTCTTGGGCCTCGGCATGCTGAATCCGGCGTTCGACCTCGCGCACCGCGTCCAAGTACTCGTTGATGCGCGTGCGGTCCGGCGTACCGAGACGCGTGCGCAGTCGTCCGAGCTCCGCCGTCACGGCATCCAGAATGCTCCGGTTCTCCCGGAGCCGGATCGCGCGCTGCTCGCGCGTCGCGCCATCGCCGAACATCAGCTCGAAGACGACACGAGGGTTGGTCTCCATCGGCAGAGGGGAGGTCGGCGTCCGCCAACAGAGCGTGTCGATGTAGACGCAGCTGTAGCCTGCGCCACCGCAATCGCCCACCAGGCCCGTGGCCTCAGTTGCCAGCTCGAGGCTCGCGAGCTGCGTGTGGCCGCCCATCCGCTGTGCCACGAGCTGATCGATCGTCGTGCCCGCGTGGATGTCCGCCCCTTCGGTGCGCTTCGGATGCACCGCGCTCAGCCACGCCGCCGGACCGCGGGAGTGATCCCCGCCTCCGTCTCCCCACGCATCGGCGGGGCTGTTGCCGAGGCCGCTCACCACGACGACGCGGTCCTTGAGCGGGGCCAACGGCTGCAGGATGGGCGACAGATCGAAGGTCTTGCCGGCTTCGGCGGGCGTCCAGTGCGCCATGTTCGCGCCGTTCGGAACATAGACGAAGCCGAGCCGGCGCACCGGTGCGGCTGCGGTCTGCGCTGTCGTCGTCGCAGCCGGCACCATCGCGTCGAGCAGCGGGAGGGCCAGCGTCGTGCCCATGCCCTTCAAGATGGCTCGCCGAGGCAAAGCGCGTCTGGTGATCAGCACGTCGACTCCCAGTCTACTTCCGCTGCGCGTCGGCCGCCTGTCGCTGCTGGAACGGCGCGCTCTTCACGATCCCGACGATGAGCGACGAGAGACGATGATCGGTCCCGGCTGCGCCCTTGATGATGCCACGGACCGCTGGGGCGTCAGAGTACTCGAGCCCGCGTCCCAGCGCGTAGGTCAGCATCTTCTCCGTGACGGTGGTGAGAAACTCGTCGGGTTGCGTGACGAGCGCCTGGCGAAGTCCCGTCACGCCGGTGAAGGCCTTGCCGTTGGGCAAGGCGCCAGACAGATCCAGCGGCTCGTTGGATTCTCCGCGCACCCGGAGCCGTCCCACGGCGTCGAACTGCTCGAGCGGCAGCCCGAGCGGATCCATCTTCGCGTGGCAGCCCGCGCAAGCCGGGTTGCGCCGGTGCTGCACCATCCGCTCGCGCATCGACAGCACCTGGCCGTTGTTGTCCGTATCCACGAGCGCGGGCACGTTCGGTGGCGGCGGCGGTGGAGGCGCACCGAGGATGTTCTCGAGGATCCACACGCCGCGAAGTACCGGTGACGTCCGGTTCACGTACGAGCGCACCGTGAGAATGCTCCCTTGCCCGAGGAGTCCGCCGCGTACGCCATCCTCGAACGTCACGCGTCGGAAGCGCTCGCCGTAAACGCCGCGAACGCCGTAGTGTCGCGCCAGCCGCTCGTTGATGAACGAGTAGTTGGCGGTCAGCAGCTCGAGGGCCGGCCGATCGTCACGTAACAGGCCCTCGACGAAGAGCTCGGTTTCGCGACGGAACGCCTGCCGCAGGTTCTCGTCGAAATCCGGGAAGAGCTGCCGGTCGGGCCTGACGTGCGGGACATTTCGCAGGTAGAGCCACTGGCCGACGAAGTTTTCCACCAGCGCGTGCGCCTTGAGATCCGCGAGCATCCGGCGCACCTGTCGCTCGAGCGTACCGGGATCACGAAGACGACCGCGTTCGGCAAGGGTCAACAGTTCTTCATCCGGAATGCTGCTCCACAAGAAGAACGAAAGGCGCGAGGCCAGCTCGACGTCGCTGACTGCGTGAACGGACCCTGGCCGCGCGTTGGGCGGATCGAACTCCATGCGCAGCAGAAAAGCTGGTCCGACGAGGAGCCGTGTCAGCGCCAACTCGATGCCCGCGTCGAACCCGCCGGCGGCTCGACCTTCGCGGAAGAAGGCGAGGAGATCGTTCACGTCAGCGGGCGTCACTGGACGCCGATACGCGCGCCTCGCCAACGTGGAGAGGATGCGACGGGCGCACGCGACGGCGGCCGTGTCCGCGCTCGGCTGACAGGTCAAGAGGCGTCGACGACTCGGTGTGTCCCCACCGGCTGTGCCGTCGAACGGGCCAGTGATCGCGACGCTACTGAGATACGGTGCGCCGTGCGAATCGCCGTTCTCCGGTGCCGCCCGCAGGAAGGGTTGCCGAATGCTCTCGATCTCGACGGCCGAGTGGCGGGCAAACGTCACGCCGAGCAGTCGCGGTCCCGCTCTCACCAGCACGCGGACCCGCAGCCCCTCGTCCGCGACGCGCGCCACATCGTCGCCATAGAAGCCGAGGTTTCGTCGGGAGCCGGGTATGATCAGAGTGCCCCGTTCTTCGGGAGCGAGCGAGCCGTCCTCGTGCCGCAACCGCCCATCGACGAGGGTGAACCGCTTCACGCGCACGCCGTCGATCGTGACGTCGATATCGTGTCGTCCCCTGATCCCAGTCACCGCGTCCGTGACCGACTCACGAGCCAGCCGCAGGCGGATGTCGTAGGCGCCGTCGAGCGGGAACGTGTAGGGAATCACGAGGCCGCCTCGCGTACCGAACGGCTGACCGGGCGCCGTCGTGTCCTGCGTCAGGTCGGACGGCACGCGGAACGTGTCGGTGGTCGGCGCGATCGATGCGCTGCCGATGGCGACACGACTGATCCGGCGAGCGGCGGAGAGATAGCGCTCGATCAGCAGAGGCGAAAGGCCCAATACGTCGCCGATGTTGTCGAACCCAAAGCTGCCCGAATCGGGAGGCAGCAGGTCGGCGACATCGACGCCCACGGCGAGGAGATCGCGAATCGCGTTGCGATACTCCGCGCGATTTAGGCGATGGGCCGAGGCGGGGCGTCCCGGGTGTGGCCGGTTGGCGGCTGCGTGATCGATCGTCCGTTCCAGCGTGGCCACGAAGTCCGACACCGCCGCTGGATCGGGGCGTGGCGATCCCATGGGCGGCATGGCACCAGCTCGTAGCTTGCGGATCACCTTCTCCCATACGCTCGCCTGAGCCGGCGCCTCCGCCGGGTCCAGCTGCTCGAGAGTCAGCTGCGCGGTCCGCAGGCGGTCGTTGTGGCAGGTGACGCAGTAGCGCGCGATCAACGATCGGTCGTCGGCACTTGGGTTGGATGCCGCTTGGCTCGCGCGCGCGTCGGAGAGCGGGTGTAATGCACCTGTCAGGAGGACGCCGACCGCCAGTCCGCCGATACGCACCACACCTCCGAATCTGCTTGCTCGTATCGCGGCGACCACCGGCCGCAGGCTCGTCGGGCTCGCCTCTGCGTCCGAGGAAGGATATCATGCCCCTCATGCGGCTGAGCCCACTCGCCGTTCCCGCCAATCGAGCCCGCGCAGCCATCCTGCTGTGCCTCGTCGCGTGTTCCTGGCAGGCCTCGGCGGCTCAACGCGCGAGTGACGGCACCGCCACGTCGCGCCTCGTAGATGCGGTTCAGCGTGGGGATCGAGGCGCCATCGGCCAAGCGTTGCGGGAGCGCGCCGATGTCAACGCACCAGCGGCGGACGGCGCAACCGCGCTGCATTGGGCCGCCTACGCGGACGATGCGGACCTGGTCGATCGATTGATTCGCGCGGGTGCGGACGCCCGAGCGGCGAATCAGTATGGTGTGACCCCGCTCTCACTGGCCTGCGCGAATGGAAGCCTCGGCATCGTCGACCGGCTGCTCGAAGCCGGCGCAGACCCGAATGGTGCACTGCCGGAAGGCGAGACGCCTCTGATGACGGCCGCGCGGGCTGGAAGCGTCGCCGTGGTCGAGCGGCTCATCGCCAGCGGCGCCGACGTGAACGCGCGCGAGCGCTACCGCGGGCAGACGGCGCTCATGTGGGCGGCAGCCCAGGAGCATCCAGCGGTGATTCGGGTGCTCGTGACGCACGGTGCCGACGTCGACGCGCAGTCGACCGCTGGATTCCCGGCACTCGTGTTCGCGGTCCGCACTGGTGATCGGGAGACGGTGGATGTGCTCCTCGACACGGGTGCGCCGATCGAGACCGCGGCACCAGACGGCAGTTCTGCGCTCATCGTGGCGATGGTCAACGCGCACTACGAGCTTGCGCTGCACCTGCTCGAGCGGGGCGCCGATCCGAAGGCAAATCGACTCGGATGGACACCGCTCCACACCCTGGCGCGGTCCAGGCGACCAGATACCGTGGCGATGCCCAACCCGATCGGCCGCGGCACGGTCGACAGCTTGACGCTCGCCAAAGCGTTGCTAGACCGCGGTGCGGATCCCAATGCGCGCGCGACGAAGGCGGTGCCTGGCGTCTTCACCTTCTTGAGCACCAAAGGCGCAACGCCCTTGCTCCTTGCCTCGCAGGCGGTCGATGTTCCCCTGATGCGGCTGTTGATCGAGCGCGGCGCCGATCCGGCGCTGGCGACCGACACCGGCACGACCCCGCTTGTCGCCGCTGCGGGCATCGGGTACGACGAAGGTCGCCACACGTGGTGGACGGAGTCCGCATCGCTCGAGGCCGTCACGTTGCTCGCATCGCGCGGCGCGCGCATCGATGCCGTCGACATCGCCGGCAACACTGCCCTCCACGGGGCGGCCTTGACCGGCGCGAATTCGGTGGTGCGGTTCCTCGTCGAGCACGGTGCTCGCTTGGATGTGACAAATACAGATGGTCTGACGCCGCTCAGCGTGGCGGAGGGGATTCACCTTGGCGCGCTCTACAAAGTGCGTCCGCAGACGGCCGCGTTCATGAGTGAGCTGATGGGTGCCGGTCGGTCCACCGGTCGCTAGGTGACCGCCGCGAAGGGGAGGCTGTCCATGGAGAGACTGATCCGTTCGACCCGGCGAGGCGTGCCATCAACCGGCGTTCGCTCTCGAGCGCACCGACTCGGTGTCGCGATTGTCGGCACAGCGGCCGTCGCCGCTGCGCTCGTGGCCTTTGCGGTGGCGCCAGCCGCGGCACCCGCCTCGATAGGTGAGGATGTCGGCCTGTCGCTCGAACGTCTGCAGCGGATTGGGCAGCTGGTGCAGCGCTACATCGACGAGCGCCAGATCGCTGGCGCGGTGACGCTCGTGGCACGGAGTGGGCGCACGGCTCACTTCGAAGCCACTGGAATGATGGACGCCGAGGCGAAGACGCCGATGCGCAAAGACGGCGTGTTTCGCATGGCGTCCATGACGAAGCCGGTGACCGGTGTGGCGATTCTGATGCTGATGGAGGAAGGCACGCTGCGTCTCACCGACCCGGTGTCGCGATTCATCCCGGAGTTCAAGAACACCACAATCGCGATGCCCAAGGCGGCGCCCGCGCGGTTGGCCGCGGCGTCGGGGGCTCAAGGCCAGCAGCAGGCCAGTGAACCCGAGATCTACACGGTGCCCGCTGCACGTGAGATCACCGTTCGCGATCTCCTGACGCACACCGCGGGGCTCCAGAGCGGAGGCGCGGGCACGCGCGAAGGCGGCCGCATCGCCCCACGCAAGCCCAGCGGCACGCTCGCCACATGGGTTGCACAGCTCGGCGCGGTGCCACTCGACTTTCAGCCAGGCACGCAGTGGCGGTACAGCGGATTGGCGGGCATCGACGTTCTCGGCCGGATCGTCGAAGTGGTCTCCGGGCTGACGTTCGATCAGTTTCTCAGACAGCGGATCTTCGATCCACTCGGCATGAAGGACACCGGCTTCTTCCCGCTGGACGCTCATGCGCCGCGCATCGTCACGCTGTACCGCCGCACACCGGGTCGGCTGGATCGGCAGGACACGCCGGACTGGCTCGCGACGCGGACGTTCTTCTCGGGCGGGGGCGGTTTGTGGTCCACGGCTCAAGACTACGCGCAGTTCGCACAGATGTTGGCCAATGGCGGCGCGTGGAACGGCTCGCGCCTCCTCAGCCCGAGGAGCGTGGACCTCATGTCCTCGAATCACACCGGCGACCTGTACGCGCAGTCGAATCCTGAGGGCACGCGAAAGGGGATGGGTTTCGGTCTGACGGTGGAAGTTGTCTTGGATCCGATCACGGCGAATCGTCGCGTATCGGCGGGAAGCTTCGGCTGGGACGGCGCCTTCGGCACACACTTCTGGGTGGACCGCAAGGAGCGGCTGACCGCGATGATCCTTATCCAACAGGCGATGAATGCCCAGCTCAACCGCGATTTCGAAAACGCCGTCATGCAGGCCATCGTCCAATAGGGTTCAAGGATTCAAGGGTTCGAAGGTTCATCGGATCATGGGCTCAAAAGTTCACGCGTTGGTGGTTTCACGGGTTGTTGGGCTTATCGCGTTCTGTCTCGCGCTCTCGATGCCGGCGCTCGTCATCGGGCAGGGCGACCCTGTGATCGGCAATTGGCGGGGCACGCTGAAGTCCGCGGACGGCACGGTCAGTTTGATCATCATGACCATCGTGAAGGCGGGCGACGGTTATGCTGGGTCCACCAGCGGCGTGGGCGAGAACAGCGAGACCGCGCTCGCCAAGGTGACCGTGAACGCGCCGACGGTCTCGATCGAAGGCGTGGCGGACTCCAAGCTTGGCGCTGTGCGAGTCGCGGCGGATCTGAAGGCGGACGGGAACGTGCTGCGCGGTAACGGCACGGTCGGCGTTGGCAACCAGGCGATCGCCGTGACGTTCGATTTGCAGCGGCGCGCACGCCAGGACGTTGCGCAAACGCACGTCACCCAACGCGCAGACTACTTTACGGGCCGATGGAAGTTCGATTACCTCGGCGGTGAATTCCCTCCCCTGAGCTCCGGCGAGCGCTCCGGCACAGTGACGTTCTCGACGCCCAGCGGCACACAGTTCGTACAGGGCACGGTCGACGGTCAGTCGATGGGCAAGCCGTTCAAGGAGACGATCGCCATTGGCGTCAATGCGGAGACGAAAGCGATCGCCTACCACGAGCGGCGTGCGGATGGCGTCGAGCTGATGAGTCTCGGTAACTGGACCAGTCCGCTCGCGATTGTCTTCCAGACCACACCGCTCGTGTCGGGCGGGAAGACGTATCAGTTACGTCGCGTGATGTCAGTGCTGTCGGAGACCGCGTTCGACATCAACGAAGAGTTCTCCGTAGACGGCGGGGCGTTTCGGAAGCTCGGAACGGCTCACTACACGAAAGAGCCGTGACGAAAGGCGAGAGCAGGGAGAGTCCCCTCACTCCACGGCGAACGCGAGCAGGACGTTCCCAGGACGGCCGCCGAGCGCGCCGTAGCCGGAGTTCACGAGCACCATGCCTCCGGCGACGACGGGGCCGGGTCCGTTGATGGACGCGCCTGCGGCTTTCACACCGTTCGCGGTCGTGAACTCCCGGTTCGTGTCGAACTCCCACAGCAGCAATCCGTCCGTCGTCGCATATGCGCGGAGGCCGCCATCCATGGCGCCTGCGAACACGGCCCCGGGAATCACCGTGATTGCTGCGAGGATGGCCGGTGTGCAGCCGCGTCCGCGTGCGCCGCAGAGCAGAGGGCGCGGAGGCGTCAGCCAGGCACGCTCGCCCGATGCAAGCCGCACCGCGTGGAGCTCGCCCGCCGTCGGCTGATTCGGGTCGGCTACGGGGAAATAGGCGTTGGTGTCATCCGCCGCGGATCCGAACTCCATCCCGCCTAGCGCACTCCCTTTTCCCGCGCGATACTGCCAAACGATCTCGCCACGCTTGTCAGGGTCGAGCGCGAAGCCGACGCCGGACTTCTGACCAATCACGATCATGTCTCGACCGCTCGCCAGATTCACCAGCATCGGAGCGTTCCCGAAATCGAAGTCCGGTCCGAGACCTTCAACCGTGGGGCAATTGGCAGGATTGGGCCGATTACAGCCGACGACGAAGACGTCATTCGGAGTCGCCTGCATTGTCCACGCGATGCGGCCGCTGTCCAGATCGAACGCCATCACGGCATCGCTCGTCTTCTGCTGCGGCTCGGTGTACATGTTGCCGGTCGCGGCGTAGAGCAGCCGCCGCTTGACGTCGATGGTGGGGGAGGCCCAGACACCGGCGCCCGACGGGCCGAAGCGCGTGGATCCTCCACGGTTCGTACCGATCGGGCCAGGCTCCGCGTCAATCGTGTACGTCTTCCAGACGAGCGAGCCATTGGCCGCGTTGAGCGCGACGATGCTGCCGCGAAACGTGCAGCAGTCGTATTTGGCATTGTTCCCTTGAGCTTCCTCGAAGGAGGCGATGCCGACGTAGACCCGCCCTTGGTACACCGCCGGTGCGCCGGTGATGTGAGAGCCGGGATGATCGTCGGCCGGTCGCGTCCAGAGCAACTGGCCTGTGGCGGCGTTAAGCGCGTAGACGTTCGACCGCCCGTCGCCAAAGTACGCCGTGATGCCTGAGCCGACCGTCGCGTCGATGACGACGGGAGCCCGCACGCCGGCTTTCGCCTTGAAGGTCCAGATCGTGCAGCCGCTCCTCGCGTCCAGCGCGTAGACGGTCCCGTCCTGGCTCCCAAAGAACACACGGTCGCCCGCGACGGTCGGGAGGCCTCGCGCCGATGTCGCGGCCGGCAATCCGAACGCCCACTTCAGTTTCAGTCGCGGAATCTGGTCGACGCGCAAACCGGCTTGTGCCGCCGGCTGGAACCGTGCGTTGGAGAGCGATGGACCCCAGCCGCCCCACAACACGCGGTCTGTCGATGTCAGCGGGGGTGCCGCTACGCACGCTGCCGGCCTGTTCGCGACGACGTCCGACGCGCGATCCGCCGGTGCGCGGCCCGTCAGGTACGTCGCGATCGCGCGTCGCTCGGCGTCCGTCAGGCCGCTGCCTTGCTGGCGCATCGACCCGATGTTCAGCGCGTCGAGCACGGCTTCCGGCGTCCGCTGCCGGAGTGCCTCAGCGGAGGGGATGCGGACATCGGTGCCCCCGTGGCAGGAGGTGCACTGCGCGCGGAACAGCGCACCCGCATCGATGGCGTCTGAGGACGAACGCGCCTGATGCTGTCGGGCGTGCGCAGGCGTGTGCGCGGCGATCCCGATCACGAGGACGCACGCAACTGACGCGACACCCGTGAGACCGGCCCCGCGCATGTGGCACCGTGTCGCGGCTTCACCCCGAACGCGGGCAACCCTGAGCACGGCGGAGGGTCTAGTTGCCCCCGCCTGTTGTGCGGTTGGGCCCTGTGGCGCCACGTGTCTCGATCGTGCCGTAATAGCCGATCAGCATCTCCTCCCACGTCTGATCGCCCCAACGTACCGTCGCGGTCGGATCCGGATTGAAGCGATTCGCGCGGGAGTTGTCGTAGTGCGCCGTGACAACGAGTGTTGAGCCCTGCGGCACGAACTTCGGCTCCGCGAACTTGTACCGCATCTGCCAGTTGAAGTCGTACTTCGGTACGCTCAGGAGTACCTCTTCCCGACCGTCTGGGTACTGAAGCGTGTACTTCACGTCCTTCCCGCGGATGTGCATGTGCGGATAGAGATTCGCGAGGTGGGTGTCTTTGTCGAACGTCTTCCTTGCCGTCACCTCGTGATTGTCGGCCCCAGGAGGAATGACGAACGTGAAGTTCGGGATCTGCCCACCCGCGACGACCCTCGTAGTCGCCTTTGGCGGTTCCTTCGCGAGCAGCAGGCCAACCTCCGTCTGGTCGGTTACGGGCTGTCCGATCGTCGTGTAGTGCATCTGCAGCACGATCGCCGATCCGGCCGGGATCTTTCGCACGATACCCTCGTCAAACGCCTCGTAGAGCCGCCCGGGCACGAGGCCTGCTCCAAGTCCGCTCGGGATCTCCTTGAGCGACCGGTCGCGCGTCAGTCGGGGCGTCACATCGAACGGTTTCCCGTTGCCCTCCACGAGGTCGCTGATGATGTGATGCACGACGCGGCGATCGGTGGGACGCAGTTCTACGCCCCGGATCCAGACATCCTCCTGGAAGTTGGTCGGAATCGTGATGTAGGTGTAGGGCACGGTGCCGTCGGCGGGGACTCGGAACGGTGCCGGCATCTTCAACACGATGTCTGGCTTGCCAATCGTCCACCCTTCGGTGAACTCAGGCAGCTTCGGCAGGTCGGCGCGGTTACCCTCCGGCGCGCCCGCGTCGACCCACGCAGCGATCGTCTCGATCTGCGTCTTGGTCAGGCTTGGATCGTTGGCCCATTTCCCGATGGCGGGGTCTGCGCCCCACGGCGGCATCTCGCGGGCGCTCGTCCGGCGCTTCATCGCCCGCGCCCACGGCCGCGCATCCTCGTACGACACGAGGGACATCGGCGCCATGCCGCTCGGGCGGTGGCACTCTGCGCAGCGGGAATAGAGAATGGGTGCTACGTCCTTGCTGAATGTGGGCGGGCCGCCGGCCGCCTCAGCCGCGGCGGCGCTCGAGAGCGCGAACGAAGCCATGACCAGCTCCAGGACGCCGGGGGTTCGGGCCGTCAGACGCATCATGAAGTCCTCCTGTTACACGCGCAGCAGTCGCCTGGGCGCATCCGATGGCGCCAACCCGAGCAGTATACGCCCACCTCGGGACCTCTGTCAGATTCGTGTGTCGGCCACTTTGTGCCGCACGGAGGCCCCGTTTCACACAGAGTGGTGGCCGGTGCTACCATCAACGTCCCCGTACCCGAGTGACGTTGGGGCATGAGCGCGCCATCTGATCTGCAGCTTCGGAGCGTCGACCGCCAAGCCGTCGCACGGCGTCGAGCCCGGCATTTAGCCTTGTTCCTATCGGAGGCTGAGCGTGCCGTCAGTGTCGGCGACATCGGCACGGCGATTGCGTCGTGCGAGGAGGTGCTCATCCTCGATCCCGACAACGACGTCGCAGCACAGCTCATTGAACGAATCCGCTCGTGGCAGGGCGGTCGAGAAGCGCCCGTTGATGACGTTGCCGACCTGCCATCCCCGCAGCCGACATACGCAGCGGACCCTCAAGCTCGTGTGCCTGGGCCGAACCTTGAACTCGGCGCATTCCCGAGCGAAGCCAAGCTCCTCGCGCAGTCGGAGCCTGAGCTCGCGTTTCGAACCGAGGCAGAGATCGCCGCGGACCGCAGCGTTCGCGCACGTTCCACGCCCTCGGAGACGCCCGCTCGCTCAGCGGCGCCCGAGCCGTCGACAGATCTGTACCTACGCCATCCGGCGCCGCCACGCCCGTCAGCCGCAGAGGCGCGCTCGATACCGCCGCCCGAGCGCCGTCCACCTGCGACCCCCAGAGCCGGTTCGTCGGTGTCTCCACGAGCGACGCAGTCACCGAGCGGCCTCACTAATCGGCACGGCTCGTGGTCGCCGGCGGCGGGTGCCGTCGCGCTGTTGGCGCTCGCCCTGGGAGCGGTGAGCCTCTGGGCGATACTCGGAGTGCCCTCCGCGGAGCTGACCGCCAGCGTGCCCCCCGCCGTCCCGACCAGAACGTCGCCTAAGCCGGCGCCGCCGGCGAGCGCCGTGAGGTCCACCGCGTCCAGCGCTCTTGAGACCCGCCCGGACAATCCCGAAGCCACTCGGCCCCCGAGTGCCCCACCGGCGCTGCCCTCCGACGACGGCCTCGTTGCCAGAGAGCCGGTCAGCGCGCGCGTGGCCCCGGCTCCCGCCGCGCCCGCGACGGAACCCACCGTTGCCGCCGTGGACGCACCGTCGAGGCCGATGCCGGCCGATGAGGAGCGTGCCGTGCGCGACGTGGTCCGAGCCTATGCCTCAGCGTACTCGGGGCTCGACGTCGACGCCGTCAAGGCCGTCTTCCCCGGTATCAACGACGCAGCGCTGCGCCGCGCGTTCCGTTCCCTGCGGTCGCAACGAGTGGAGCTTCGGGGCGTCGCAGTCGCGGTCTCGGGCAACGCGGCGTCGGTGTCTGGGACGTGGGTGTCATCGGCAGTCGGACAGGTCGGCAAGTCTACCCCGCGGCGCGACGAGCGACCGGTCATCTTCACCTTGGAGAAGCGCGATGGCGCTTGGGTGATTGTCACCCGGCGCTGACCCTGCGCTTGCCACGTTCAATCGAACGACCAAGACCTTCGATCCAGCCTATGCGGAGCGCGCGGCGACGTCGGCGCGGGTCGCTTCGTGGTTGGCATGAACGACGCCCACCGGTCGTACACCACGCTCGACGGCCTCGATCACGCGGACGGCGACACAATTCACGTCTCAGCCCCGCGAGCTACACCGTGTCACCCCACCGGGCACCTGTTCGCGCCCTGATCACCGGCATCGGTGCGGTCGTGAGAGTCAACGGGAATCTGATCGTTTCCGCACACCTGTTGATGCCGATTGCGCACGCAGGTTTGCGCAGCGGCGTGTCACTCGTCGCCGGCTTGGACTACACGTTCTAAGAAATCGAGCCGACATCCTGATTGACGCCCGCCCGGCCGTGCAGCCTCGATGGTCGTGGCGCACCACCTTGCCGGCCTGTCCCTTTCCCGTCGTCTGGTTGGCGTCACGGGCTCAAGCCTGGGCACCGACTGATGCTCATGTCGCAACTGGCGATTCTGATCGGCGATGCCACGCTGGTGGGAGGCCTCGTCCTGCTCCTCTTCTGGCTGAGGCGCTACATCGGGCTCAACTCGCTGTTCGTGGCAATCGGGGCGATTCAGTACTTGCAGGTCGTCTTGGCCGCGTCCGTGTACGTCGAAATCCTGCCCAACGTCTGGGTCAGCCCTGGCTCTGCGGCGCTCTTTCCGGCGACGATTTTTGCCGTCTTGTTGATCTACGTGGAGGGCGACGCAAACGGAACGCGAACGCTCGCGTACAGTCTCGTCATCTCGAATCTCGTCCTCTTCGCGATCTCGACGTTGGCGGCGCAGCACTTGAGGCTGGATCATCAGCGCAATCTGCTCGATCTGCCGCCCGCCCTCTTTCAGCAGAACTCGCGCATCGTCCTCGCTGGGACGCTGGCACTGTTTGTCGACATTGTCGCGCTGATCGTGATCCTTGAAGCCATCAGTCGACGGTTCGGACAGGCGTTGTTCCTCCCGGTACTGGCGACGCTCATCCTCATCATGGCGCTCGACAGCGTGCTGTTCGCGACGGGCGCGTTCTTGGGCCAGGGCAACGTGCTCGAGGTGATGGTGCAGGGGTTCGTGGGCAAGGCGATCGTCGCTACGTTCTACGCGGGGCTGCTCTTTGGGTACGCGCGGCTGGTCGAGGTCCCTGGACGCGATCCGGCCGCCCAGGGAGCGGTGACCGACGTGTTCGCACTGCTGACGTACCGGCAGCGCTACGAGGCCGCGCGTGCTGAGGCCATTCGCGACAAGCTCACGGGGTTGTTCAACCGCGGCTACTGTGACGAGTACATCCCGAAGCAGATCGCCCACGCGAAGCGGAGCGGCAGGCCAACGAGTCTCGTCGTGATCGACGCCGATGGCCTGAAGCAGGCCAACGACCGGTATGGCCATCCGGAGGGCGACCGCTTGTTGCGCGTCATCGCGGAGACGCTGAGCGAGATGGTCCGCGTTTCTGACATGGCCTGCCGGTACGGCGGCGACGAGTTCATCGTCGTGCTGACAGCGGCGTATGGTCGCGCGGCCCGGGTGTTCGCCGAGCGGCTCATCCAACGGCTGCGTGTGCGGTCCCGCGCCCTGGATCCGCCCCTGCCCTGGGGTGACGTGGGCGTGACGATCGGGATTGCCACGTATCCCACCGAGGCGAACTCGGTCGGGGACCTCATCGCGCTGGCCGACCAGCGCCTGTACCAAGGCAAGCGCGCTGGCGGAGGCCGTGTCACCGGCGGCGAGATCGTGACGGCCGCTTCACCAGTGGCATCGGCCTGAGCGCCGCGGCAGTCGTTCACCGGCGTGCGGTGATGGCCATCCGGTAATTGGAGGCCAGCTCTGCCAGCCCGATGAACTCTGCGCGATCGCCGTGCTCATCGCTCCCTCGGAACCGACGCGCGCGAGCGATAGCGGACTCGAACCGGGCTCCGGACGCGTGCGCAGACTCCCGGAGCAGGAGGCCGACTTCGGCGACGGCTGACGCGAATCCAAGATTGGATTCGAGTTCTCGGGGCCGGTTTCGCACCGGGACGGCGATCAGGCGGCTCTTGTCGCCGTCAGGCGCCTTGTAGCGCAGCTTCACCGTGAGGAGCTCGCCGGCTGAGGTGTTGCCAAGCGGGCTCGTCGGCGTTTGGTATTTGAGCGAGTCGACGGGTGGGACGTCCACGTCGAGACCCGCGGGCACGATCTCATACAAGGCCGTGACGGAGTGGCCGGCCCCGATCTCTCCGGCATCCTTCTTGTCGTCGTTGAAGTCCTGCGCGTGGAGCATCCGGTTCTCGTATCCGATCAGTCGGTAGCCGCTCACGGCTTTGGGATTGAACTCCACCTGAATCTTCACGTCCTTGGCGATGGTCACGAGCGTGCTGCCGGCTTCGCGGATGAGCACCTTCCGTGCCTCGTGCAAGGAATCGAGATAGGCGTAGTTGCCGTTTCCTTTGTCCGCCAGCGCCTCCATCGTCGAATCCTGCAGGTTGCCGGTGCCGACACCGAGGACCGACAGAAACACGCCGCTGGCGCGTTCCTGCTCGATGAGCCGCACGAGCGCGTCCTGACTGGTGACGCCGACGTTGAAATCGCCATCGGTGGCCAGGATCACGCGATTCACGCCAGCGCTGTCGAAGTGCACGCGCGCGACACGGTAGGCGAGTTGGATGCCTTCGCCGCCATTGGTCGATCCAGCCGCTTCTAGCCGCGCGATCGCGCGATCGATGTCAACCTGCCGATCCCCTGGCGTCGATGGCAGTACGAGCCCGCTGCTGCCGGCTTAGACGACGATCGCCACACGGTCGCGTGACGTCAGCGAACGCGCGAGCAGACGCAGCGCATTTTGGACGAGAGGGAGCTTGTCTGACGACATCATCGATCCAGAGACATCAACGAGGAACACGAGGTTTCGCGGAGGCAGCGCGTGATCCGCGATCTCGCGGCCCTGGAGTCCAATCAGCGCCAGGAGGTGTTTCGGATTCCACGGACAGGGGGCGAGCTCAGTCGCCACCGAGAACGGTTGGCCGTCGACCGGCTGCGGATACGAGAAGCGGAAGTAGTTGACCAGCTCCTCGATGCGGACGGCGCCAGGCGGCGGAAGCATGCCGCCGTTGAGAAACCGACGGACGTTCGCGTACGACGCGGTGTCGACGTCGATCGAGAACGTGGACAGCGGGTTGGTGGCCACGCGGCGGAACGGATTCTCATCTAGATACTGGTAGGACTCCCGATCGACGCGCGCGCCGGCGCTGGCATCAGACGCGTTGGGCGCCGCTCCGCCGATTCGGCCGCCGAGCGTTTCGAGGGGGGCTTCAATCGCCAACAGAGCGGGAGGGGTCTCTGAAGGCGCGGGGGGGTGCGATGCTTCCGTCTCGGGCAGATTCACGGCTCGCGGTGCAGAGTCGGCATGTGGGGCTGGGACGGTCCAGTGCGCAGAACACCCCGCCAGAACCAGGAACAGGAAACCAGCATAGAGACGCGCGTACATGGGTCCCTCCTTGTCAGGCACAGACGATTGGTCGTCACCCGCGATGGGGGCCCCCCATCCAGCGTCGTCAGCTGCTTAGACACCGTGGCCCAGCGTTTGGCCGTGACGGGCAGTCCACCGTGCAGGCGCGTACGGGCTCGAGTGAGCGCCTTCAGGAGTAGAACGGAATGACCCCTCGCGGCTTGCACGCGGCACCCGTCCTGCGCACGTCTGCCGACAGATCTGAACCCCGGCCGATACACTGAAACTTCGTGGCGTCGGCTACGGGCTTCGCCGGTCGGCGGGCCATGAGACAATCCCTCTGGAGTCCAGCGCGACCGTCCACGCCTACCGTGAGCACGATTCGAGTTGCGGACAATCGCGGTCGAGCAGATGCGCGCGACCTGGTCGTCGAGTTTGGCAACTGGTGGGTTGGTCCACACAACTGATGTAGGACAAGAAGGCTGCCATGAACACGAAATGCCGCTATGCAATCACCGCCTGCCTAATGATCGCGTTCGTTGCGTCGTTGGCCCGCGCCCAGACGGTGGCCACACCGGTCCTCAGCAAGGACCTGCCCGAGTTCGCCGGTAAGGAGGTCGTTGTCTCGACCGTCGTCTATCCGCCAGCCGTTGCGTCCCCACCCCATCGGCATGACGCCCACACATTCGTCTACGTGCTCGAGGGCTCCGTCGTCATGCAGGTGGCTGGCGGGCAGGCGGTCACGCTAGGGCCGGGGCAGACGTTCTACGAGAATCCGACCGACGTGCACTCGACGTCCAAGAACGCCAGTCAGACAGCGCCTGCAAAGATTCTCGTGTTCATGATCAAAGAGAAGGGCAAGCCTCCGACACGGCCAGCGGAGTGAGTGCCGCGGCCCGAGGACGCCTGCGCGGAGACATCCCGTACGAGCCTCCAGTTGTCGGCACGCCGTCGACGACGCGCGTCTGCGGCGTGATGTCGGGCGCGGCCGGGATGCCGCACCGTGGGGCCGAGTGGCTCTCCGGACGACGCGCTACCGTTCGTTGGCCGCCGCGGTCAGCTCTCGCTCCGCGGTGAGCCAGTCGGCCACGGCGTCGCCTGCAGATTCATTCCGCTCGAGCGAAAGATAGTACGCTCGAAGGCGGATGTGTTCGATGGAGACGGCGGTCGGGCACGCTCCGGACGTGGATTTGCGCTTTGCTCGCGTCGCGAACGCAGCCGGACGCCGTTTAGGCGCTGGGCCTGTCTCGACCGAGGGTTGCTGTTCTGCCGACGGACGTGCCTTTTTCGTCGCCATCCCTCACTCCACCTATCCTGTGCGTCACGCTGCGCGATCGGACGTGATCGCCTTCTCCGGACCGGCATGCGTGCTACGGTGGCTCGTCGCCGAGCGTGGATGCGTCTTCACCTGTGGTGGCCTGGACGGGCCACAAGCTGAGGCAGGACGCACAGAGCCAGAAGTCCATCGTCGCGGTGCAGTCGCTGCTCGTCAGGCGCTCTTGTCGAACGAAGTGCCGGTCGTGGCACCTCGGGCAGGTCGGAGGGAATGGCCGACGCGTGTGTTCGCCTCGGCGTGTCTGCGGAGGAGGGGCCATGTCTAACACCGGACGTACGTGCCGTCGGCCGCCTGCGTGAGAAATCGTTTGTGCAGGAGCGTTGAGAGCGCGGCCTCGCAGGCCTCGGTTGAGAGATTCCACAGTCGCTGGACTTGCCGCGACGTCAACTTCAAGTGGGGCACCTCTACGTACTCGATCTGGATTCTGGCTTCAGCATCCCGCACGGTCGATCGGACTTCCACAAGACCTTCTTTCTGCCTGCCGCGCTCTGATCGCTGACTGTCGCGGCCAGGCCCTGAGCCGCGATTGTCCGGGTCGGCGAACCGAGGGCTGTTGGGCTGCGCGATTTGTGAACACTGATGTAGCAAGATTGGCGCCCAGTCGCCCGCCACAAACGAGTCGGGCCTTCCGACCAGATCGGGAGGAGCCGAGTCCCCTTAGGTCACACGCACTTGTCGACTGCCTTGCGGGTTCCGTAAATTCTGACCGTTCCTTTTCCGGAAATGCTGGCCGCTCTGAGCTGACCCCTTCGGCGCAGACACTCGCTGCACCAAGCAGCGAGGGAAGGG